>Ga0078972_1004590_pt1 | contig 37266 bp, 36 predicted proteins | sample YelNatPaOPGAMG01_FD_67568 | JGI IMG/M metagenome (GOLD analysis project Ga0078972, IMG submission 67568) | Hot spring thermophilic microbial communities from Obsidian Pool, Yellowstone National Park, USA - OP-RAMG-01 (SPADES assembly) (version 2) | ecosystem: Environmental > Aquatic > Thermal...
ATATTCTATCATGACAGACCTCTATCATGATATTAATCCCATATATCTTAGATACCAACAAACAATATAAGCATCAGCGGTTTGGCTAAACTACGATATACCAACAAGTCTATGTGTTTATCCGCAAACCCGATATGCTTGAATCTATATCGATGTAGTAGTCACTACTGTATATTCTATCATGACAGACCTCTATCATGATATTAATCCCATATATCTTAGATACCAACAAACAATATAAGCATCAGCGGTTTGGCTAAACTACGATATACCAACAAGTCTATGTGTTTATTGGTAAATCTCGTTTGCTTGAATCTATATCGATGTATTAGCTACTACTGTATATTCTATCATGACAGACCTCTATCATGATATTAGTCCTATATATCTCTAATACCATTATAAGCGTTTAAGTATATCGGCTTTATCCAAATCTACGATATACTAACAAGTCTATGTGCTAATACAGAACCCCGATCTGTCTAACGGTCACTACTTTATATCTGATCACGACACATCTGTATCGTGATCTCATTCCCATACGATGAGATATCAACAAATATAAGCCGAACATAGATATACAACACGAAGTCTTACACGGAAGCTTATATCTTTCGTTGCATTAGTTACTACATATATCATGATACCAATAGAAGATTCGTCAGATTAGCCGAACAAGTCTCGATATCTATCGATGTATTGTACTATTCTGATCACGACACACCTGTGTGGTGATCTCTTCCCAACAAAGATATCGAAGATACAACGATTAGCTAAACCTTCGATGTATCATCTCTATTTCGGCGATAGGTCTTACTCGTGGTGGGTGCTGGTAGACATATAAGATGCGATAAGAACTATAAGCTTCACTATGAAGTATGAACCGAGTACAGATGGTGGCTATTCCATCCTTAATAGTTCCGCTACTACTAACTAGAGGAGTAGCTATGGACTCGATATTATCTTTAATATCGACGTCGGTGATATAAGATATCGGACCACTACCATCCTTGATGAGAAATACTGTGATAGGTAGCGAAGATATCGGACTGCTGATAGTGACATTGAGTTCATAGGTTCCTTCAACTAATATAGTCCAGCTACCGTTATGTGTTGGTTGTACCAGTCTATTATCATGACTTATCAACTGGTACAACATATCGGCACCGTCGGTCTTCATCCTGAGGATACTAATAGTCTTGGCGCGTCTAGATATACTATATCTTCGATAGATCAGAGCCGCTACCAACAGCAGAAGAGGAACGAGTAGTCTCATTTATACTCAACCTCTCACTACAATATTGTTGCGTCTGAAGTAGTCAGAGATCCGATACAAGGTTTGTAGTCTTCTACCATACACTGGATTATAAATGTACTCCTCTCCTCTTCCTTCTCTCCATAGACGATAGAAGTATTGAGATAATGATAGTCTAGCCAACAATTCCATTGCCGATAAGGTGAAGAAGCCAATCCGATCCGTTAGTTGAATTACACGATCCAGTAGTTGTCCTTGCTTATATAGACAAGGTATGAGTTGTTCTAGTCTATCAGGTTGATTCTTTAAGTCTGTGATGAGTCGAGGACTCCCTTCCATTACTAAACGATAAGCAACACAAGGATAATCAGAATCCAGGAGAAAATCCAGACCGTACTGTTCGCTTAAGCTAGCTACTAGTCTATTCTTATCGGTATCTAACGCTGCTATTAGCAGTTCTGGTGTCGGTGTTATAAACTGTAACAGACTAGGATCATCGTGTTGAAGAACAAAGGACGGTGTAACTTTACCACGGAGTCTATCTCCGATGATTGGAAGATGGTGTCTAGTCCATAGATCATAGAGTTGATCTCTGTTCAATGTTGGAACGATAGCAGCCAATGCATCCTCAGCTCCTGGAACTCCTAAATGAGTCAGATGATATAAGTATCGATAATTAAGATTGGACAAAACCTTGTCAGATAAGACGTGTTCGGGTAGTTGCATTTGGACAATTAGCATACTAAATGATTGACGACATAGCCTTGTTGCTTCGTAGCATGTACTTGGAAGGAGTACCCGAGTTCTTGGCTACTGTAAAAGTTAGACATATGGATATAACCAATTCGTTGGTCGAAGGTCTCGTCGAACCTATCACACTCGAAATATGGAGATACGCGGTTCAGACACACGATTGGCATCCAATGATACTAGTTCCCAAGAAGGACAAACACATGTTAGGCTACCTAATTAGGGTATATAAAGCTACCCTACCGTACTGGAGTAGTCTTAAAGACATACAATAGATTAAAATGGATACAGTGATAGATATAGGAACAGCTGAGCAATCGATTCCTATATCTCCTTTATGGTCTTTGTTACACAACGTTGCTAGTACAATATCCTATCTGATCGAAACGGATACACCCTCTAGCGAGGTATGAGATACATGTTATCATGTATCTCATATAAATGGACATACTTCTCAAAGCCTTAGAATTAGACGAACCCTATCTGCTACAGTTTATCGAGTTACCATCCGACGTTTACGATGATACAGTAGACAAACAAAGCCCGGCAGCTGAGTTATTAGCCGATGCTTTATATCAAGGAGCCGGTAACGTCGCTATTACTTTAGCTGAGTTCTACGGTATCGGTGTGTTAGCTGAAGCGGCTACCTATCTAGCTAGAATAGCTAAGAGTAGAGGAAAGCCTGTCATAGATGCCTGGCGTCTAGTATTCCGTTCAGATATTCTGGTTAAAGAGCTGAAAGACAACCCACTGTATCTTCAGAGTTTCATACAACAGTCACCACAAGCCGAGACATTGCGTAGTATATTATGAGACAGATAGTTAACTAACCAAACATCTACGAACTGTTAGATTAACACACGAACAGCTAGTGTAAGACTTATATCAAAGGATGAGTCTTCAATCTCTACCAACAGAGATAAGAAGCCACATTAATAGCTACCTGGGACGCCCTAGAACATCTGAGGCCGTTCTTAGAATCGACCCTTGCTATCTGTTAGATCAAATTCGACAATATCAGCCCGACTTCTCACTTGAAGGACTGTTAGCCTATCTAATCGAGAGAGATAAAATACAGAAGACCAACCTAGCTACACCAGGTTCCCTTCTGTATCCTATCACCCTGTCACCGTCCATCGTATCGTTTGTCCTCCGGAATGAAGGAGACTATTACACTTTCTCGATAGCGTCCAAAAGAAACATAAGGATAGACGCGTTGCTAGCTCCTGTTCATCCGTTAGATTTATCCTATTCGTCGCACTTCGATGAGTTGTATTACTACGACGGCGTGTTCACGTGTACAGATTCGACTTTAGTCCAAGAGTTGAATTATCGAGCTATGATATCGGAACCTCTATTACCAGAGCTACAACCCATCAACGACTTGTATCAAGCCGATAACGGAAGAGTAGCCATTACCCCTTCGCCTATTTATTTGACCCATCGCTAAATGGATAATCGCGCTTCTAGTGTTACACGCATGTCCAACCTCTCGCAACATGAGTGTATGATACAGGAAATAAGACGAAGAGCACCCAATAGAAGCTCTAAGCGCCAGATAGTCCTCGCAACCTTGTCTGAAAAGAATCCCGAAAAATCTTGGGCGGCCACTGGAGCCGTTGAGTCTGGAGTTAATCTTCGATGTATTTGTTCAGCTGTCATAGGACCCGATGGATCAGAGCAAGGATGGCTAGGACGTCTATTATCTGGTTTTTATAACACACCTATCAACAGTCGAGCCTTCTATATCAAGAACAAGAATAACGGTAAACAGCTATGGGTAGGTGCTCAGTGTCTGATGAAGATAGGCGACGAAGAAGATAAAAGAGAGGCCAAGGCTCTCATCAAGAGCTTGAAGTACAAACTATGTCCTTCGTGTTGGAAACCTGAACACGGACCCTGTGGACCTCGTCTTAAAGATCCTCTATATATCAATGGACGATGCTGTATCTATTGTCGACGGAGGGTTCTACCGCCTAAAGGATACGAGTTATCCTGTGTTCCATGTACAAATAAATACGGTACACTCATCTGAACTTAGATATAGGATGAGATCGCGACAGAAGTCTGTCGCGATCATAACAGAATAGTAGCAGATACATGGACTTGTTAGTATATCGTCGCTTGGCTAATAGCTGATGCTTATATGTCTTTGGTATCTACGATATATGGGATTAATATCATGATATAGAGTAGTGGCCGATAGACAGTTAGAGATATAAGAGATCGGAATTCTGTGTAAGGCATAGACTTGTTAGTATTCGTTGGTTATCTAATCTAGATGCTTCGTATATTTGTTGATATCTATGATATATGGGTTCTAACCCTGAGCGCTTTGCTCTCGGCTTCTCGGTTGAATACAAAGCGTCCGAAGCGGAAGCACTCGAAGATGTACATGTTCTTGTGGATGATACAAGAACATGTAAACAGGCGTTGAGATTCCAAAACTCACATATAGGAGACGATATCACGGCCTTGATCATTGGATAGTTAATGACTCCATAAGTCGAGTTAACAAGTCTGTTGGGTTAGAACCTTCGAGTATGTACATGTTCTTGTGGATGATACAAGAACATGTAAACGAGCTTGAGATTCCAAAACTCACATATAGGAGACGATATCACGGCCTTGATCATCGGATAGTTTCCGACTCCATAAGTCGAGTTAACACGTCTGATGGGTTCTAACCTTCAGAGATGTACATGTTCTTGTGGATGATACAAGAAGATGTAAACAGGTTGTTAGATTCCAAAACTCACATATAGAAGACGATATCACAGCCTTGATCATGGGATAGTTTCCGACTCCATAAGTCAAGTTAACACGTCTGTTGGGTTAGAACCTTCGAGTATGTACATCTTCTTGTGGATGATACAAGAAGATGTAAACAGGTTGTTAGATTCCAAAACTCACATATAGAAGACGATATCACAGCCTTGATCATGGGATATTACTCGACTCCATAAGTCAAGTTAACACCTCTGATGGGTTCTAACCTTCAGAGATGTACATCTTCTTGTGGATGATACAAGAAGATGTAAACAGGTTGTTAGATTCCAAAACTCACATACAGAACACCGAACTACAGCCTTGATCATCGGATAGTTTCCGACTCCATAAGTCAGGTTCATAACTCGTATCACACCATGTTGTAGTTACTGTACTTATGAATCATGCAGATTGTGAACAATTTACACAAAACAGTGGAAACCTATAGAATAGGTGATGAGTAAAAGTTGGCAACTTGTTCGCGTAGGAAATGTGTAGAATAGACACAATTCATAAGTTATCTTAACTTATGAATGATAACATATAGGAATCATGTGAATTGATAGAGATTTACAATAACAAGAACCAATAACGTGGATAACATGAATGACAACATTAGCAACGATGACGCCTGTTACTTCAATGAAGACTATGACCGCTTTACATTGAGTAATAGAGCTGAAACAGGTCACATGGACATTGTCGAGGAGATGATTCACAAAGACGCTGACGACGTCAATGAGATAGCTTCCAGTGCATGGAGCGAAGCTCCCGGGTTCTCGGTTATATCGCAGCGAAGCTGCGATATAACGCGGAACCCAGCTAGACATGGTCACTTGGACATTGTCGAGGAGATGATTCACAAAGACGCTAACGACGTCAATGAGATAGCTTCCAGTGCATGGAGCGAAGCTCCCGGGTTCTCGGTTATATCGCAGCGAAGCTGCGATATAACGCGGAACCCAGCTAGAGATGGTCACTTGGACATTGTCGAGGAGATGATTCACAAAGACGCTAACGACGTCAACGAAATAGCTTGTGCTGCATGGAGCGAAGCTCCCGGGTTCTCGGTTATATCGCAGCGAAGCTGCGATATAACGCGGAACCCAGCTAGACATGGTCACATGGACATTGTCGAGGAGATGATTCACAAAGACGCTGACGACGTCAACGAAATAGCTTGTGCTGCATGGAGCGAAGCTCCCGGGTTCTCGGTTATATCGCAGCGAAGCTGCGATATAACGCGGAACCCAGCTAGAGGTGGACACTTGGACATCGTTGCAGCGATGATTGAACGAGGTGCTAGCGACCTAATTGGAATAGCTTGTAGCGCAGCTGTAAATGGTCGCACGAATATCGTCGACGACATGATTAGACGAGGAGTTGTTAAGTTTAATATAATAGCTTGCGGTGCAGCTGTAAATGGTCACATGAACATCGTTGAGGAGATGATTCAGAAAGGAGCTACTGTCTTCAACGAAATAGCTTGTAGCGCAGCTGGTTATGCACACATGAACATCATCGCAAAGATGATTCGCAAAGGAGCCACTGACATCAATGAAATAGCTTGTAACGCAGCTAGATGTGGACACTTGAACATCGTTGAGGAGATGATTCGTCGAGGTGCTGACGAATTTAATTGGATAGCTTCTAGTGCAGCTAGAGGTGGACACTTGAACATCGTTGAGGAGATGATTAGACGAGGTGCTAACGACTTCAATAGGATCGCTTTTTGGGCAGCTAGATATGGACACACGAATATCGTTAAGATTATGATTCGTCGAGGTGCTAACGATTTCAACGATATAGCTTATGGTGCAGCTAGAGATGGTTATGCGAATATCGTTGTTAAGATGATTCGACGAGGAGCTACCGACTTTAATCAGATAGCTTATAGTGCAGCTAGAGGCGGTCATATGAACATTGTTGAGATGATGATTCACGAAGGAGCTAACGACTACAACGATATAGCTTATGGTGCAACTAGAGGTGGCCACTTGAAGATCGTTGAGGAGATGATTCGTCGAGGTGCTAAAGACTTCAACGAAATAGCTTATGGTGCAGCTAAAAGTGGCAACTTGTTAAATAATGCAGAGATTACTCGCAAAGAGCCGCCCAACTTCAACGAAATAGCTTGTCGTGCAGCTAGAGGCGGTCATATGAACATTGTTGCGGAGATGATTCGCAAAGGTGCCGATCGTTTCAACAAAATAGCTTATAGTGCAGCTAGAGGCGGTCATATGAACATTGTTGAGGAGATGATTCGCAATGGAGCTAACAATTACAACGATATAGCTTATAATGCAGCTAGAGGTAATCACATGGATATTGTTGAGGAGATGATTCGTCGAGGTGCCAAGGACTTCAATTGGATAGCTTGTGGTGCAGCTACAAATGGACACTTAGACATCGTTGAGGAGATGATTCGTCGAGGTGCTGACGACCTCAAACAGATAGCCAAAGAAGCAGCTATATTTGGCCATAACGATATCGTTATGTATATAGATCGATTCCATACTGCGGCTTAACGCAGTCCAACTAGACGAGAAGACAGTTCACCGTGTACATCATCGGAGAGTCTCTCCGGTGATGATAAATAGTCAACTACAAGCCATACAATACGTCCATAGGATGTCGACATAATGTTAGAGTTGATAATGTGCAACAATTGATTTATAATTCGAGCCGCTGTCGAAGGACTTATAACAGACAAGATAGAATAGATATAGACAATATACTCAATATGCAACACGTAGACATTAACTCACTCAACAAGCAAGCCGTTCAAGCCGCTAAAGATGGTGACAAGCAGTTGGTCGATCAGTTGATTCAGCACGGTGCTAATGACTTCAATGGTATAGCAACACAAGCAGCTTGTGCTGGACATAATCAGATCGTCGAACAGATGTTGGCTCTCGGTGCTAACGACTTCAACGCTATAGCTCACGGTGCCGCTAAAGGTGGCTACATGAACATCGTCAATGAGATGATTCAACGAGGAGCTGATAACTTCAACGCTATAGCTCACAGTGCTGCCAAAGGTGGCTACATGAACATCGTCAATGAGATGATTCAACGAGGAGCTACCGACTTTAATCAGATAGCTTATGGTGCTGCCAAAGGTGGCTACATGAACATCGTCAATGAGATGATTCAACGAGGAGCTAACAACTTGTATGGAATAGCCGTACAAGCAGCCAGAGGTGGTTACATGAACATCGTTGAGGACATGATTGGACGAGGTGCCAAAGACTTCGATCGGATAGCTTATGGTGCAGCTAGAGGTGGTCACATGCATATCGTTGAGGACATGATTAAACGAGGAGCTGGCGACTTCAATTGGATAGCTTATGGTGCAGCTGCAGGCGGTTACATGGATATGGTCGAGTACATGATTGAACAAGACGCTACCGACTTCAATAGGATAGCTTATGGTGCGGCTAGAGGTGGTCGATTGAATATCGTTGAGGACATGATTCGTCGTGGTGCTGACGAATTCGATCGAATAGCTTACTGGGCAGCTGTAGGTGGTCACATGAATATCGTTGAGGACATGATTGAACGAGGAGCTACCGACTTCAATAAGATAGCCGAAGGAGCAGCTGCAGGCGGTTACATGGATATGGTCAAGGACATGATTGAACGGGGAGCTACCGACTTCAATAGGATAGCTTATAGTGCAGCTACGAATGATCACATGGATATGGTCAAGGATATGATTGAACGAGGTGCTACCAACTTCAATACGATAGCTTATTGTGCGGCTGCAGGTGGTCACGTGGATATGGTCAAGGACATGATTGAACGAGGTGCTACCAACTTCGATGGAATTGCCGAAGGTGCAGCTAGAAGTGGTCACATGAATATCGTCAAGGACATGATTGGAAGAGGAGCTACCAACTTCAATACGATAGTTGAACATGCGGCTAGAGGTGGTCACATGAATATCGTTGAGCTTATGATTGAACGAGGAGTTGACGATTTTATTTGGATAGCCGAATGTGCAGCTAGAGGTGGTCATATGAATATCGTCAAGGACATGATTAAACGAGGAGCTACCAAATTCAATAGGATAGCCGAAGGAGCGGCTGCAGCTGGTCACATGAATATTGTTAACTATATAGATGGAATACGGGCATGTCTTCTACATAGTTAACGATAGATAGATTCTGAAACTCGTACATGTGTGTAATACACACATGTATCCTTAGCATACATGATGTGAGAAATCAAGGAGAAAATTTCAAGGTCTCAAATGTACTCACATTCTGACGATTATGATGCCCTATGTAATAGAGCTATTTATGCAGCCGAAAGAGGTTACATGGATATTGTTAAGGAGATGATTCGACTAGGTGCTACTTGTCTCAACAAAATAGCTTCTAGTGCAGCTAGAGGTGGTCATATTAACATTGTTATGGACATGATTGAACGAGGAGCTACCGACTTCGATGAGATAGCTTATGGTGCAGCTAGAGGTGGTCATATTAACATTGTTATGGACATGATTCGACGAGGAGCTTCCAACTTCGATCGGATAGCTTATGGTGCAGCTAGAGGTGGTCATATGCATATCGTTGATGACATGATTGAGCGAGGAGCTATCAACTTAAATAAAATAGCTTCAGGAGCGGCTAGAGGTGGTTACATGAACATCGTTATGGACATGATTGACATAGGAGCTGCCAACCTCAATTTGATAGGCGAAGAAGCAGCTAGAGGCGGTTACATGAACATCGTCGAGGAGATGATTCGTCGGGGTGTTGATGACTTCAATTGGATAGCTTATGGTGCAGCTAGAGGTGGTCACATGCATATCGTTGAGGACATGATTAAACGAGGAGCTTCCAAAATCGATTGGATAGCTTATGATGCTGCTAGAGGTGGTTACATGAACATTGTTGAGGACATGATTGAAATAGGAGCTACCGACTTCAACCTGATAGCTTCAGGAGCGGCTAGAGGTGGACACATGAATATCGTCAAGGACATGATTCGTCGAGGTGCTAATGACTTCAATAAGATAGCCGAAGGTGCAGCTATAGGTGGTCACATGAATATCGTCAAGGACATGATTGAACGAGGAGCTACCAACTTCAATAGGATAGCCGAACAAGCGGCTAGAGGTGGTCACATGGATATTGCTATGTATGTAGATCGATTCCGTCCTACAGCTTAACGTAGACCAGCTATTCTGAAACTAGTACATGTGTGTAATACACACATGTATGTTGTCCATCACGTTAAGTTAGATAGGAATCTTATCTATACTTCATGCTTCTTGTCTCAAGTATAAATGTCTCAAGAATATAGCGAAATGTATCTACAACCTACCGACTTCTATGAGATAGCTTATAGTGCAGCTAGAGGTGGTCACATGGATATTGTTAACTATGTAAACCGGGCACATCGTCTACATAGTTAACAATAGAACGAAAATTGTACGTGTGTACATGTGTGTAATACACACATGTATCCTTATCATACAGGATATGTGATGATTGACACAAAATCAATCGCAGAAATGTATTCGCATCCTGATGATTACATTGCCTTATCTAAGATAGCTATTCGTGCAGCTGAAAGAGGTCACTTAGACATCGTTGAGGAGTTGATCGAACAAGGAGCTGGAGAATTCTATAACATAGCTTCTTATGCAGCAAGAGGTGGTCACTTGGATATTGTTGTAAAGATGATCGAACAAGGTGGCGCTCGTGTTTACATCGATCTCTTAGCTGAGCAAGCAGCAGCATGTGGACACTTGAACATCGTTGAGGAGATGATTCGACGAGGAGTTAACAAGGTGCCCAATATCAACGAGATAGCTTATCGTGCAGCTAGAGGTGGACACTTGAACATCGTCGAATACGCGATCCGCCAAGGTGCTGACGATTTTAATTGGATAGCTTATAATGCAGCAAAAGGTGGACACTTGAACATCGTTGAGGAGATGATTCGACGAGGTGCTAGCGACATTAACGAGATAGCTTATGGTGCAGCAAAAGGTGGACACTTGAACATCGTTGAAGACTTGATTCAACGAGGTGCTAATAATCTCGATGAGATAGCTTATGGCGCAGCTAAAGCTGGTCGTTTGTTTAATGTTGTAGAGACGATTCACAAAGGAACCAATAACATCAATAGGACAGCCTCTATGGCGGCTAAAGGTGGTCATATCAATATTGTTAAGGACATGATTCGACGAGGTGCTGACGACTTCGATAGTATAGCTTCTTGTGCAGCTCTTGGTGGCCATGTGGATATTATCGAAGAGATGATACGTCGAGGTGCTAACGACTTCGATAGTATAGCTGTTTCTGCGGCTAAAGGCGATCATGTGAGAATTGTTGAAGACATGATTCAACGAGGCGCTAATAATTTCGATAAGATAGCTCTTGCCGCAACCATATATGGTCACTTGGATCTCGTTAAGGATATGATTCAACGAGGCGCTAATAATCTTGATAAGATAGCAGCAGAAGCAGCTACACATGGTCACTCGGTTATTGTTATAGAGATGATGGAGAGAGGTGCTACAAACTTCGATGAGATACTTTATTACGCGACTGAATATGGTTACACAGACATTGTTGATGAAGTTAATCGACGAATAACTGATGACTTATATGAGATGCTCTTCGATGAAGCAACAGTTGAACTCGATCGATCATGTGTAACGTATCAACAAAGCACTGATACGATTGATAACATCCCTTGCAATGAAGCAACAGTTGAACTCGATCGATCATGTGTTACGTATCAACAAAGCACTGATACGATTGATAACATCCCTCGCGTTGAAGCAACAGTTGAACTCGATCGTTCATGTGTAACGTATCAACAAAGCACTGATACGATTGATAACATCCCTTGCAATGAAGCAACAGTTGAACTCGATCGATCATGTGTTACGTATCAACAAAGCACTGATACGGTTGATAACATCCCTCGCGTTGAAGCAACAGTTGAACAATCGCGCACAGTTAAGGAAACCAATCAACAGACAACCGATTCAGCGAACATTATTAAGGAGGAGAAGAATCAACGAAGAACCGAATCGGCGAAAGTTAAACATCTGAGAACTATTAAGGAAACGAATCAAAGAAGAACTAACGGAGCAAAAGGCTACTATTCTAAAGTCGACAAGCCTGATAATTCGACGAAGTTTTGTCTAATCCAATAGAATAGCTGAAGTCTTCAACTGGTACATGTGTGTATTACACACATGTGCGATATTACGGATTTCTCATCACATTCGATATTCTTATCATGTTAATACATATACTTAATACACAGACACTGTTATAGAACCCTGAACGCTTTGCTCTCGGCTTCTTGGTTGGATATGAAGAGTCCGACGTGGAAGACATGAGTACATACATGTTCTTGTGGATGATACAAGAACATGTAAACGTCTGTGAGATTCCAAAACTCGGATATAGAACACCGAACTACAGCCTTGATCATGGGTTAGTTTCCGACTCTGTAAGTCGAGTTAACACCTCTGTAAGGTTAGAACCTTCAGAGATGTACATGTTCTTGTGGATGATACAAGAAGATGTAACGAGCCGTTGAGATTCCAAAACTCGGATATAGAACACCGAACTACAGCCTTGATCATGGGATAGTTAATGACTCTGTAAGTCGAGTTAACACCTCTTGAAGGTTAGAACCCTTGAAGATGTACATCTTCTTGTGGATGATACAAGAAGATGTAAACGAGCCGTTGAGATTCCAAAACTCGGATGTAGAACACTGAACTACAGCCTTGATCATGGGATAGTTTCCGACTCCATAAGTCGAGTTAACACCTCTTCAAGGTTAGAACCTTCCAAGATGTACATGTTCTTGTGGATGATACAAGAAGATGTAACGAGCCGTTGAGATTCCAAAACTCGGATGTAGAATACCGAACTACAGCCTTGATCATGGGATAGTTTCTGACTCCATAAGTCGAGTTAACACGTCTTGAAGGTTCTAACCTTGAAGATGTACATGTTCTTGTGGATGATACAAGAAGATGTAACGAGCGTTGAGATTCCAAAACTCACATACAGAACACCGAACTATAGCCTTGATCATGGGATAGTTTCCGACTCCATAAGTCAAGTTCATAACTCATATCGCTTCTACCGGACGCTTTGTCTCCAAGAGAAGCTGGATGCAGAAGGTTGTTCTATTTCTAACAACCCTTCTGCATCCTGTTGTAGCAGACCATCTGAAGTTCAGAGAGTTTGATCGTTAGCGACACGAATTCCGAACATCTAACGTCGCATCGCTAAGACAGCATACACGAGTATCTCGTGTATTCTCGTATAACTCATAGTATAATGGGATGTGTGTAATCTCTCAATAGAAGAGGAAGATCTCGATAGGCCGGCGTTTCCAATATCACGTCCAGATGTTTCTCATAGGCTCGATCTAATAAACTGCGTAACGACTCGTCTTCCTTGTACCAGATGTGCCCTTCTCTGATGACTTCGTGTCTATCCACCTTAGACCTGAACTCTTTCTTAGAATCGTTAAGATGAATGAGTCCTAGCTTGCCGATATCATCAGATAGATCGAATAGCTTAACTACCTCCTCATGATCCTTAAAGTCACAAAGACCCGAAGCGTAACTATGTTGTGTATCGATACATAGTCCGACTTTGTTGGTATCGATGGCTTCGAATAACTTACGTAACTGTTCCCAATCTCGTCCTAACTCGGTCCCTTGTCCAGCTGCATTCTCTAACAAAAGATAAGGAACACGATCGGAACGAGGTATATTAAGATCGTTAAGATTGGAAGCCACTTGTTCGATCGAGCCAACCTTACCGATATGGAGCACACACGTCCCCGGCAATCCTTGTACCGATTTCAGTAACGACTTGACGTGTTGAATAGACTTAATAGTTCTATCGTCTGTTGACGGTAGAGATAGATTGGTTAGTAGGGAACAATGGATGGCGAAACTCTTATGCCTACTAGAGCAATATGTCAAGCTTTTGGCTTTGTCTTGATCTGTTATAAACTTAGGAGCGTAAGAACGAGGAGAAGCGATATACATCTGGATACAATAACAGCTAGACGCTCCAGGTTGTGATAAAGTTCCAAACAGATCACCGACGAATTGGAAGTGATGACCTAGTCGTTGATTGGGTGGATGTACACGAATGGTTGGAGTACAAGATTCAGGAGTATGACAACAGCAGTCCATTTTCATTCTTTTGCTCTCATGGTACGCTGAACCTTGGTAAACATATTCCGAAAAGCTTCGCCGGCATTTCGTAGAATGTATCTCATCTCATCACGATTGTCTATCAATGTGTTGGTAAGTAGAATCTTCGTTATCTCTAATGGTACGTTAGCAGCTACAGAAGCTAGAAAGGATAACCTGTGTATGATGAGACCTAGCAGCTGAACGGCGATGGGAGTATTACCGGCAGTTAGACAAGGTATCGATGCAGCACGATAAGCGGGTGTGTAGTATCGCTTCCAATATTCGTACAGGATATCCAACTCTTGCATCATATTACCAACAGGTAACAGTAACCCCGCGGTTTCGTAACCGGCCATATCTAGATCTATCACAGACAACAGCCGTGTGTATATTCCGTACATATTCAGCTGTCTTACCGCCTGATTAATCTTAACCAATCCAATGGTTTGCAGGACCAATGCCACCGTTTTGGGAATACGGGCTATCATGGCTTCACGAGCTAAAGCCAGTAGATCGGTATCATTGAACACACCTAGCTTGTATAATTGGACGGCTACCTCGGGATAGTCGGTGACCTGTTCCAACGCTTCATTGAGTCTATGAGTTAGTTGAGTAACTAAGGCAGGAATTAGCCCCTGATTAACCAACTCGGGAATGGTCAGATAAGACGCCATTGTCTCGGCTATAGGTTCGAAACGTGATAGACTTCCTCCAGCATAGGAAGGTACTGTGCTGGTAAACTTAGGAACAGGTTCACCATAGATTAAGTATCGCAGGACACGATAACGATAACGGAACAGCAGACTATCGGCGACTAGTTGCCCGAACCGATCTATATCTCTAACATCTGACAGACGAAGGGCGAATTGTTTAGCTAGTTGTTCTCCTACGTTATTAGCGGTTATAGTTCCACGATTGTTAGGTGATAAATACGCTGATACCGCTTGATCGAAGGTTACAGTACCTAGTAAAGTAACAGATACCAGACTTAACCGACCTAGTCCAGCGTTGATCATAGTTATTCTGCTAATCTGGGGAAAGTTGATAATGTTACCATATGTAAGCTTCCTCAATTCTTGTATGTGTGTAGCGTTAGGGTTAACAGAATAACCTAGCGCTTGAATCCAGGCTACATAGGCTGATACATCTCCTTGAATAAAGGAGTTGCGTAGATAATATAACGCCGACTTTCTATCTAAACTACCAGACCGATATCGCTCGACAAGTGTGCGATAATCCATTTATGCATCGAAATATAGCAGATACAAAGCATCCCATGGTTTCCGTCATTGTAGGAGTCGTAACTCTTGTTGTTGGTATTATTGTCGCCATTATCGGTATCATCTGGCTTATGAGTGTTAAGAATCATAACTCTAAGCTATCTCCTGGTAACACACCACGCTCTACCACTCTACCATGGCTATCCATCGTAATCGGTGTCGTGGTTGCTATTATCGGTATCGGTTTAATTATCTTAGCTAATAAGCAAGCTAAGATTACGTCCGCTATTGCCGAGGCTATTCCAGCTGTTAAGGATTACTTTGCCAATGTTGTTCCAAAGTCGAAGAGTTCATAGCGACAAAGTATACCACAAGTGGAACAGTACATCGATAATATACCCAACAACCTTGAGCTAGTCAATAGGAACATAAGACGACGTCTTATGTTCAGCTTTGGATCTGACTTATCGTCACAGTGATACCGATGTCGTCATAGTTACCTTCGTTAATCGGAAGATATAAGGTAGCGTTATCGGCGATAGTTACAATATTCCAACTATATCCGAGAGTAGCGACCTGATTTAATGGTATATCGTTGACAGTTTGCGTCTGACCATTAGTGAAGTTGATACCATTACCGTTCAGTTTTAGACTTATCGAACTCTGGCTGTTACCTGTTCCTTCGATAGTACCAACAACCAAGACATTGTAAGTTATTCCAGATTGTGGGAAGGTAACGGTACCGGAATTATCAACAGTAACACCAGCTGTGGTAGTTACAATAGCTACGGCGGTACCGGGTTCATTGTTGTATTGCCAAGAATAAGAAGCGACAACCGTCGACTGAGCAGTAGGAACACTATTATAGCTGATGGATACGGTTCCCTGGTCGTAGATGACCACCCTAGTACCAGTAATAACCACGAACTGGTTAGAAGCTGGAAGCGTAGATGGTACTGGTTGTCCCTTATAGTTCTTAGCGCCGACCAGGTTGACTAACACCAACCTGATGGGAACAGCGGGCTTGATAACTAGTAACACCTCAGTAACACTACTAACTCCCGTTCCATCCAATGTTAGAGTGATGGGAGCGGTGACCTTCATCTCTGTCTGAGAGAAGGTGTGGGACGCTTTCAGGACGTTGAAGGTATAGTCTGTGTCTATAGTTAGTATATTAGAGTTAGCTAGAGCGCCCTTGACTTGTGTTAGTTGTGAGAAATATCCACGCTCCACGGCCCTGTTCAGAATACGATAGAAACGGTTAGGATTAAGAGAGTCCAGGAAGCTGTTGTAGATCCTGATAGCGTTGTTAGATGTGAAGATAGCTTCGATAACTAGGATACCTAATGGTTTAACTAGATAACTCGACGGTGCAGCATTAGGACCCGAACCAAAGCTGAGATAGGTGACATTACTTCTACTATCATCCGAACCAAAGTTAAGGCGGATAGGTAATCCTCCCACGTTTTGGAAATAGAAGGTTACTGGTAACTGGCTGAGTTGAAACACTCGTTCGGGTAATGTACCAGATAGTGGAGGTGGTCCGGCGAAGATGGTATTAATGGACCAACTACCAGGTTGGTTATAAGGATCGTTGGGATCTGGAACATAAGAGCTTCCCAACGATTCCACCGACATATTAATGACGTAATAGCTAGACGGCTGTCCTAGGTATAGGTTGGAACCGATAATGTGGAGCTTAACTGGAGCGAATGGTAAAGTAAATCCTTGAGACGACTTAAGACCTATCGACATGGTATAAGTAAAACCAGGCGGTCCTTCCAATCCTTGTACACCTCTTCCCCAAAGTATTTCCATTTACGATACACAACAAGTTGTGTATCGGTTAGAAACTCTCCAAACAGAACACCGAGATAAGCTATCTGTCCTATTATCCACTTCCATTTCCTTTTTCTTGTTCTAAGATTCGTGATATCTGCTGAAAAGTAAACGCATCCACCATATTGGAACTATAGCCGATAGAGGTGAGTGGATCGTAACAGGTCACTCTTGTCGACTTAACAACGATAAAGTAGGTTCGTCCCTTCAATAGCTGAGTAGGAACGGGTTGATTGTGGTAGTTCTTGATACCTACTAACTCCTTCAATGTCAGAGTCGCATCCGTAACAACATCTAACATTAACAGAGCTACAGCATCGGCCGGTAATCCCGTTCCATCTAATACTATATCAGCCTCTACAGTGTACTTATTCTGCGCTAAGTACATAACCATAGAAGCCAATGGTAGAGTGGTAGCTGTAGATATAGTGCCTATGTTAATAATGGGATCGTATATCGAACTGGTCTCTGTTTGGTAGTAACCGGCTTTGTTGGCTCTATCGGTGATACGATACAATTGGTCGAACTTAAGAGCATCTAGGAAGCTGTTGTAGATCCTGATAGCGTTGTTAGACGTGAAGATGGTCTGAAAGATTAAGATGCTCAATGGTTGAAGAAGATAGGAGCTAGGTGTCTTATTAGGAGTAGTTCCGAAGCTGAAGTAGACCACGGCGTTATTGGAATCGTTGGAGTTGAACACTATCTTGATCGGAACACCGCTGACATTCTGGATAAAGAAGGTTACCGGTTGTTGTGACATGTCGAATATCTCTGTGGGTCCTGTTGGTGATGGAATAGCCGCGTAGATGTTCTCGATGTTCCAAATGCCTGGTTCATTAATTGGATCGGTAGTATTGGGTTGATAAGCGCTTCCGAGGAAGGAAGGTGAAATGTTGATAGTATACCAACTAGAGGGAACTAACAGATAGATACCATCAGGACGAACGGCGCAGTTGATGGGAATGAAAGGGGCTATAGTTCCCTTAGGATCATCGACTGCAACGGGTATTGTTGGACCTCTAGGTCCTTGTAATGCTATTCTGACCATTTGATAGGAACATATGCGTCGTTCGACGAATATGTTATAACATCATAGATACGAGATACTGTCTAATAATTGGACTACCTCCAGTCTTTCATTATCTTGAGCCGCTCGTAACGCTTTGTGTCGGAGATTTGACAGTTGTTGCTTAATCTTGGGATGTGATATCAATAACTCAACAATATCAACGTGTCCATTCTCGCAAGCTACTAACAACGCCTCGTTATCAACAGCGGTAGGATCAACACGAGGATGTTGAAGCAACAGCTTCACTACATCAGTATGACCGTTATACGAAGCGTCTCTGATGGCTCTGTTATTTTCTATAGCTGGATCGGTGTGAGGCAATAGTTGAGCTACTATGTTTGTCCATCCTCTCTCAGAGGCTTGAGCGATGTTGCATGTTATAGTCTGCATTACAGTATATACTTATGTTTAGTTACCGCGTTGTTATTACTCAATTAATCACCTCATTAATGGCTACGTCTGTCACGTTAGATTCGGGTAAATGTTTGCGAAGACTTCTATCCGCTCTATATCGCGCTGATATATCATGTCAATCCACATCATTTACAGTCTCAAGACTGTAAATGGAGTACGCTATTGTTGTGTTAGGTATTGGTGTTGTTACTTATCTAGCAGCTAGTAAGCAGCAAGTGGGACCTCGTGCTGTTCCCTTTATTCCAATGAAGCCCATAGTTCCTCCATTGATTCCTTCTAATCCTGTTGTAACTATGACCTTGAATCCACCACATCCACCATCGTCTATTAGCTATGATAGCACTATTGTGATGGTTAACCAACGTAATGGTGTGTTTACTATCATGCAGAGTGGTAATTATCGCATCCAACTAATTGGAGACAATGAGCTGAAGACCGTATATCTCCAGAAGATCGGAGTAGGTATCGTGGACTATATCACTACCACAAACACTGCAACGTTCGAAATTAAGGCTATGCTGAATGAAGCTTTCTATATCTTCTACGTTTACGGTGTGAAACCAAAGGTCTATCCGACTGCGAAGATTACTGTTACAAGTGTGTAATGACAGTGGTTATCTATATCACTATTATCGTAACATTGTTAGTTATCATCTCCGCTTTATATTGGTCAACAGGGAAGCATAAGTTATTCAAGGACTACTTTGAGGCTTTCTCAGCTGTTGGTATACTTATAGTCATAGTTAGTTTCATCTACAACTATCAACAGCAATCGTCTAATATAGCTAACACTAAGTTGAATAGCGATCTAGCGCTGTCTAACTCTAGTTGGAACGACGTAGAAAATATGTTCATGGAATACTATCCCTATCTATCTCGTCTCTATCATCAGATGTTCCCTAATCCTCTTAATGCACCTATTCCAACAGTGACAGACGAACAACAGGAGCAGAACAGAACTATACACGCTATTCAAATCATTCTGCAGATTATGGAGAATGTAGTAACGAGCAAGGGTGGTTCCACCGCTGATTGGAACGATGACAGTCACAAAGACTGGCTTAATATTTTCCGTCAATGGTTCTCGTCTCCCATCTTAAGAAATGGATGGAATATTTCTCAACGGCTATACGGACGTGATACTATCGCCTTCTTAAATCGTTGGATACTACCTCACGTTTCATGAACTTAATTCCGATAATCGCATTAATTATTATAACTATCGCGGCCACTACCTATTCCTTTTGGAAGATTGGTGACAGAGATTCCTTAGTGTCTTACATCGGCGTGATTTCATCCGTTGGTATCGTGATAGTGTTTGCCGGCTTCTTCGTCAACTACGAAATGGACAATACCATGGCTCAAATATCTAACGATACTATGTTTGACACACTAACCACCGAAGGATGGATTGACATCGAGAAGATGTTCAATAAAGAGTATCCCTATCTATCGCGATTATATCGACAGATGTACCCTTCGATTCCTTATATCTACGAAGTACCTGTCGACGATGAAGCATTGAGACTAAACAAGGAAACTCACGCCTGTCAAATCATCCTTCGAGAAATCGAGAACGTCTTTCTAGGTAATGGCGGATTAAGTACCAACTGGCAAACACAGCAAATGTCATGGCTTTATTCTTTCCAACAATGGCTATCGTCCGATATCTTACGTAGAGAATGGGAAAAGTCTAAACATCTGTATCGTCCCGACACGCGCACCTTTATAGACACAGTGGTGATTCCCGGTATTTCCAAGACTTTACAACCAGTACGTAAACTATAACGTGTATCCCATTTGACACTGAACAAATGCCGGTACTACCTTCTATGTTGCAAGTATCTACTCATCATCCTATAGTGTGGATGGTTAGTCTAATTCTATCTATGTCAGCAGCTCTGGAAAACTACTATCGCTATATAGACTTGCTAGACTTATGGTTGGCCATGGCTTGGACTACATGGTTCACGTTATTGATTACATATCATCCGCGAATACCCGCCGTTGTTCATCCAGTTATGTTATACGCGACTATCAGGGTAGCATGGATCATAGTGCTGTTAATCGCAGTCGGTTACTCTGTCAGCTGATACACGACATCGTCGTGTATCATATCACTTCAGCCTTATCGACCCAATAGCTGGTGTATGTACCTTCTATCTCTCCCTGTCGTCCTTGACTATCTAAGTAGATTAGTGAGGCGTACAGATTGTAAGGAATAGGAACAACGACGTCGATAATCCACTCACCATCTCCTTCATCATAGGGCGTCACCGATATGTGTACGTCTCTTCTATGTTGGTTACTTGTTTGGAGTATGTGTTTTAACATATTACACCACGCTTGTATTCTATCAGCAGGGACATCGGATATAACCTTGAAGATGATACCGTCCACGACTAGCTGCATATCCCAGTGACCGGAGCTAGTCATGTTATCCAGTTCCGAATATACAGATTGATAAGCTTGAGCTATCTTTCTGATCTTGTTCTCCTCTGTTAGTTGAGCCACTAGTTGTGTTAGTACTTGGTCGGGATCGTAGCCTAACTGTCCGATCTCCTCTAACAAGTCGTTGGTATCTAACTCTAACATTGACGGAGTAACGTTAGCGAATCCTCTGATATGTCTAACGATATCGCGACCACCTAGATACTCATACAATCCTCTGTGTTCCATTTTATACAATATAAATGGAGCAAGCGCTAGCCACCACTCTAGCTTCTAATTTAAATCGTAACCTAATAACCTCGTTGGCTGATCGTTACGGTATAGTGGGCAATACAAACGCGTTACCACTATTGTTAGCTAGAGCCTATCTATCAGGCGACATAGACTCTCATCATATCGATCGGTTATTACCGACAGCCCGTAGATCTTACGAACTAGCTATCGCTAATAGCATCCCTGTGACAACAGCTCCTCGAACAGTCAGTAACTTGGTTACTGGTCCCTATGGTTCGGCTTCTAATCCTTATAGTCGTCTAACAGATCAAATGCTACGAGACGTCGCCAATTCTATCAATCTGGATCTCGACGGCGTGTCACGTCAGCAGATGTTGGACATCTTAATAGATGCTCCTCCACCACCGACTTCTAACATAGCCTTTCTCTTTTACCAAGCCGCCTTCGTTATGGGGTTGGACTTTACACGGGATCCGTATGGTCAGCTGAGCTACTTAGATAGTATCGATCTCATTTTCTTTATCAGACGACAGGATAAGGCTCGGGCTACTAGAAATGTACAACCCCATATCTTATATCTAGGCGCTCTGTATCTATATCCAGCTTATGAGCCTGAATTATTGACAGATGAACAGATTATACGTCTGTTTCATGGTGATAAGCCTATACCATCTAGGAAAGCCAGACAAAGACGTACCAAGTTGTTAAACCTACCGGCAGATATCGTCCGTCTATATCTGCAACTATACGATACCAAGTGGCTCCACTTCGTCATTATAAAGGATCCACAACCTATCGAAGAGTACATCGACCACATTCCGGAAGGACACCAACAGGTGATAAAAGCGTTAGGTATCATAGTCCCGCCTAATAGACAGCCTAGAGACTACTTGATGGATAACATTGTTCAATATGCGTTAGCTGTGTCGCGTCCATCGACTCCCGATATGGATCGGCTTGTGTTTCAGGAACGACACAATGCTTCTATATATCTAGCTCACTACACCGATAGCGATATGTTTAGCCTATTAGGTATACAACCTCATTACAACAGTCGTACGCAGTTAATCGAAGCATTAGCTAACTTATTAGGTGGTAATCCTTCCTTCTTCTTTCCTGTTATTAGACGGTGTAGAAACGCTGAAACCTTCTATGGAACACCAACCAGCGATATCAATGTCGACCTCATCGCTTACGGAACCTACGACGAATATACATGTTATGAGTTAGAAGAGTTACTAGCCAATGTTCATGGTCGCTTCATATCTTTTCCAGGAACTTCCGACATGATGAGCAGAGAACAACTGAGACAACTTCGCGATCTAATCGAACCCTATAGACAAGTTAACCAGCTATACTCTAATCTGTTAGATAAGGTTAAAGCTATCATCGATGCAGGTAATATGACAATGCCACAGTTGAGAGCCATGCTCTCTCCGCTCGATGATTGGGTGAAGGATGCAATTCGTAACTTTCTACTGTCTATCTTCAGGACTGGAATGTATATGAGACGTTGGACAGGTTCGGGCTGTTATCCTGTAACAGAGAGACAGACACGCACCGACGTTAATCCTGAGCCTCTCAGTATTCAGGGTCTGTTGCAGTCTAAAGATATATACGATAATCTACCCGCGAACGCCAAGATGATAGTGGATAGCCTACAAGCTATCGGGACCAACTACATGTTTATGGACCGTTTCAACCTGGTCCTACAAGGTGAGGGTACTGACAACATCCACTCATGTATTAGAATGAGTAGTAATACGTTCATACGAACAGCCTATCATTACCTGGTTGGTCTATTCGACTATCGAATTCCGGACTTCGATATCGATCGTCTGGAATCCATCTCATAAGAAACGAGTTAGTGTAGATGTTCCTCTAACTCAGAAGATAGATTCTATCTTCTGAATCCAAGTTCCTCAACCTGAAGAATATAATGCTTACACTTGTATGTCATTGTCGCATTGCTATCTTTTGCTACTGGTTAAATGGTTTCAACTATTGTAGGTGTGATTATCCTCGTTATTGGTGTTATAATCGCCATCGCTGGCGCTATCTGGTTGTATATAGTCAATAAGAATAACGCCTCTCTTCCGGTAGGCGCTACTGCTAAGTCAAAGGCTCTACCTATCGCTACACTAGCCGTTGGTATTGTTATCGCTATTATCGGTATTATTCTAATGATAGTAGCTGCGAAGAATAAGGCAGTTACAGTAACTACAACATCTACTCCCGTTAGCTTTATCAGAACACCGGAAGTGATTAATAGTAAGTAGTTTCAGCGTTAACTATGACAACATTGTAGTGACTTCACTACAATCTTACGATCTTGTGCATCATTGGGAATCCTTTATTAGCCCAACACGTGATCTCGACACCGGTTAAGCCTTCTACACCTTGTAAGGCTAAAGCGGCGTCTTTGGTTGCGCTGATCTTCCTAAGATCTTTGAGATGTCTTAGGTCGTTAATGGTCTTATTACCATCGATATAGATCTCGACAAGTCTTGTTAGCTGATATATGGACTGCTGAGTTATATTGCTGTAGTTGGCATGGAGTACACGCAACGAATGACAGTGCCCGATATCTGTTAAACTCTTACAGTTACTACAGTCTAGAATTTCTAACGAATGAGGGACTTTCTTAATGCTACTATTTCTAGCTATTAACTCTCGAAGATTGGTTAGATGCGATAAATCGTACAAGGAGGTGATACCACAACAGTTGAGCTCCTGTAACTTAGGACAGTTTATCCGAGTTAATGGACAAGCGACAGCGCGAACACTAACTAGGTTAGGACACACTGATAGATCGTACACAGGACAATGACTACAGTCTAGCTTGTGTAAGCGTTTGAGACAACTGATGGAGTCCTGTCCTACTTTTGTTTCCGCTATTATTAACGTTTGTAGTTTAGTCATGTGACTAACATCGGTTAGTTGTCCATATGGACACACCAACTCGGTAACTTGGGTTAGGTTACGTATTCCCTTCTGCGTCAGAGAAGTAGAACCGTGAACGATTCGTAGGTTGTGACATGTGTTGAGGTCGGTAATAGTTAAGTTATCATCGAAGTAGATAGCTGTCAGATTAACCAGCTTAGCTACACACTCCTGTGTCACTCCGCTATTACCTTTAACGCTCAAACTCTTAAGTTGGGTAAGGAAGGAGACGTCTCGAATATGTGGGATATTGTCGATAGTGAGACTTACGAGGTTGACTAATTGTTTTAGTTGGTCTGTGGTAGGTATATATTTGGACCCTGTTAGGTCTAGTTCGTGTACTTTAGCTAATAAAGGAGACCAGCCGCGAGGTCTTGTAACTTTGTAAGGGAATAGATAGTCGGCTAGTTCCTTACAGACTAATCGCAAATGTAGACGTTGTTTATGTGGTAGATATTGTCCGATGTCCTGCCAGACTTCTGGGGGTAACATTTCATCAATTATTTACGCCGACTATAACGACCTGGGATCTTACCACTCCTTCCCTGACTATCCAAATAACATAAAGATGTCAGCAGATCATCGGATGTCTGTAGTCTTAGTATCCATTTATTGCCGCTAGTCTCAACGACGACAAGTCGATCCAACATTAAACTTATATCTACCAACTCGTCTATCTGTCCTTTAGACTTTATAACGATTATGGCACTATCCCAGGCTAATTCGATAGACCAACCTTCGTCAGCTAAGGAACTTAAGGCTTGATGGAACGATATAAACTTATCGGCTTCATGTCTCACATTATTCAACCACCTAAGATAAGCCACTAAACCTCTTAGTATACTATTAGGATCGTAGCCCATCTGCCCAATCTCTTCCAATAGGTCGAAGACATCCAATCCTAGAGTTGCTGCTGGAACATTAGCGAAGCCTCTAATATGTCTAACGATATCACGACCACCTAACAACTCTATCAGCTCCATCATTTACACACGAAGGATTACAACAAGGATGATATGGATATAGTTCATATCGGACATACCTCTGTCCGATATGAATAGCGATTACGATAATCGCTTTAGTAGGTTATTGCATCGGTAAGTGGAAGCGGTACGTAGTCCTCGAGTTCTACAACGACTATCACCGACATAGTATACTTGTCTCTTTGCTCGGGATAGGGCTGTGTATACTAGATTGCGAGTGATGAAGTAGTCGGCTGCATCGGGAGGTATATAGAATATCACGATGTCGTACTCAGATCCTTGACAGCGATGAACAGTGATAGCATAGGATAAGGTGAGTAAGGAGGTACTCAGACTATCTTCAGGAGCTGAGAAGGGGAATTTGTAAGATTTCCTGAACTTGACTTCGATACCTTTATCGCTAACGGCTGTCACTACTCCCTCTTGTCCATTCATCGTATCGATGTCGTATCTGTTATCGGTCATAGCTACCAAATCATTAACACGAAACTTACCAGTACCGGGATTGAAGATATTCTGGGCTAGCTGATTGATCTTATCCACATCCTTGTTATAGGGTGTTATAACCTTGAAGTTGCGAGGTAGAATGTTGGTCGTCTTGAACAACTGGAGTAGAGACTCGACCATAGCGATCCCACCCTCTAATATCACGAAGTTGTCATACTCTTGCAATCCCTCTTCTGGATCTTCCAACTCGTCGGGAGCTGAGCGAAAAAGAGACAGATTAGACACTAAATTGCTATCGCTTCGATGGTTGATAGTTAGACGTGCTACCGGCACTTTGCCACATTGAATTAGAGGTCCTAACATATCTCCCCATTCTATCGTCTCTAACTGATCAACGTCACCAATTAGAGTAAGACGTGGAACCTTGAAACGTGTTAATACTTGATGCAACAATCCTAAGCTAACCATGGACGCTTCATCTATCACCATATGGTCGATTCTCTTATTAGGATCACCGTTAACAATCAGCTGATGAATAGTAGAAGCGTTAGTGCCAGTCACTTCTCTAATTCTAGTAACAGCTTTGCCAGTAAAAGATAGCAGCTCTAACTTGTTGCCTCTATCTTTATGATATTTGACCAACTCCTTAAGCAGGGTAGTCTTCCCCGTTCCTGGTCCTCCAGTAATGATACACAGATCTGAACTCATAGCCATGTTTAGCGCTTGGATCTGTTCATCGGCCAATGTAGTACTGCTGATAGTCGCGGTTTGATGAACTCTGTTCCTTTTCACCAACTCTACTATGTACGTTTCGGCTTCATAGGCTTCCTTGAGATATAGAGTTCGAAGCTCAGCTACTACACCATACACTTCCTTAAGTCTAGTCATCAGCTTGGGCAATTCGGGGAATTCCTTAAGTAAGACTGACGAAGGTGTCGAAGTCCAGCCTTTGGTCATCTTACCATAGATGAAGCGAAGCACTTGTCCATATTTCCTCTCCTCTTGTCCCAGTCCGTAGATATCAGCGATCTGATCACACTTATCCAACGATATATGAGGAACAGCGTAAGGGTTGCTGATCAACTTATCGTGCAGTTGAGGTAACAAATCGCGACAAGGAGCCAAATCCTCTTTACACAATCCTAGCAAGTAGAGAGGTCGAAGAATACGCTCCTTATACCAATAATTCATCAACCTAGCTAACTGCCAACTCTTAACAATGCCGTCCATTTTGTTGATCCCATATCTGCGACATTGATAGACGATACGATTAATAGTCTGTGTTGGTGTCTCTCCTTCTTCAGCGAACGATATAAATCGATCATACAATCGCCAAGCTGTATCGGCGTTAAGTCTCTTAGTCTTATATCGAGCTCCTTCCATTATCTCCTCTACTAACACTTCAGGCTTGTCGGGAATGGATACCACTGGGATATGTGACAGTCTGAATATCATATCCGTTCCATCATAGTCGATGGTAACCTGTGTACTGATAGCGTCTCCTTCCTTAAGTGGAAGGTAGAGGTTATGATAACAAACGAACACCTTGTTCATCGATGGAGCTAGGAAGTTGAAAGAGTTAACCTGGACGGCGGTAACGATACCTTCAATCTCTGCCTGTGTTCCTTGTGGATAACTCATTTATCAAATGAGGTCCTATGTTAGATGCTGAAGTTGATACGTTAGTAACCAACTCACATGTAAACCGTTTAGCGATTCTATAGTCTTCTATGCAGAGCGTGCTCTGCATAGAATCTAATTACACTACGATCTATTACCAACCACTTTAATCATACCTTCCAGCTTGTGTTTGGAGCAGTATGTGGGCTTCGTATCTCCTGGATTGGAATAGCTTGGTCTAGTTCGACAACCTTCATAACAACATGTCTTAGTAACTACATCGATCATACCTTCCAGCTTGTGTTTGGAGCAGTATGTGGGTCTCTTATCTCCTGGATTGGAATAGCATGGTCTAGTTCGACAACCTTCATAACAACATGTCTTAGTAACTACATCGATCATACCTGGCAGCTTATGTTTAACACAGTATGTGGGTCTCTTATCTCCCGGATTGGAATAGCTTGGTCTAGTTCGACAACCCTCATAACAACATGTCTTAGTAACTACATTAACCATACCTGGTAGTTTATGCTTATAGCAATAAGTGGGGGTCTTATTCCCTGGATTAGAATAGCTTGGTACGATTTTGCAACCTTCGTAACGACATTTCTTAGTGACTACGTTAACCATACCTGGCAGCTTGTGTTTGGAGCAGTATGTGGGTCTCTTATCTCCAGGATTGGAATAGCATGGTCTAGTTAGACAACCCTCATAGCGACACGTCTTACACACTACGTTAACCATACCTGGCAGCTTGTGTTTGGTGCAGTATGTGGGTCTCTTATCTCCTGGTTTGGAGTAGGACGCTAAGATACTGCAACCTTCGTGTTGACATCTATCATTAATAACATTGACCATTCCCTGTCTATGTTTCCTACATCTTAATGGTTTCTTATACTCATAGCCGTAAATGGCCACACCATTACAGCCATCAGCTTGGCAACGAGCCATGTGTTTGATTACGACAGTTCAATTAGAACGCTTCATACACTCTATCATGTACAACCTCTGAGATAGTCTGTATTAGACTCAAAAGACCACACATGATAACAGTGTTCTGTTATCATGTTTATAAGTTACAGAAGTATTCGTCGATGTTCAACAATTCATCGAAGTTATCTAGTGTAACCCCTTTATACTCATTGTCACCTTCGACAGTCTGTTGTTTACGACGTTTACGTTGGTTTAAGTTAATCATTCCGTCTAGTTTATGAGTAGCACAATAGGAAGCCGAAGTATCGGAAACGTAGCCATAATTAGGCTGTTTATTGCAACCTTCGTAACGACACTTCTTGTTAACGATATCTATCATTCCATCCAGCTTATGTTTAACACAATATATGGGTCTCTTATCTCCTGGATTGGAATAGCTTGGTCTAGTTCGACAACCCTCATAACAACATGTCTTACTCACTACGTTAACCATACCTGGTAGCTTGTGTTTAACACAGTATGTGGGTCTCTTATCTCCAGGATTGGAATAGCTTGGTACGATTTTGCAACCTTCGTAACGACACTTCTTAGCGACTACGTTAACCATACCTGGTAGCTTGTGTTTAACACAGTATGTGGGTCTCTTATCTCCCGGATTGGAATAGCACGCTAAGATGCTGCAACCTTCGTGTTGACATCTAATATTAATAACATTGACCATTCCCTCTCTATGTTTCCCACATCTTAATGGTTTCTTATACTCATAGCCGTAAATAGCCTTCGCGCCATTACAACCATCAGCTTGGCAACGAGCCATGTGTTTGATTACGACAGTTCAATTGATATTCTTGATAGACTCTATCATGTACAACCTCTGAGATAGTCTGTAATTAGACTCAGATCATACATGATAACAGTTTCTGTTATCATGTTTATAAGTTTCAGAAGTATTCGCCGTTCAACAATTCGTCGATGTTCAATTCATCTAAGTTATCTAGTGTAATGGAGTTAGTTACCTTTTCGGCTTCGACAGTCTGTCGTTTACGACGTTTAAGTCCAATTAAGTTAATCATTCCGTCTAGTTTATGAGTAACACAATAGGAAGCCGAAGTATCGGAAACGTAGCCATAACTGGGCTGTTTATTGCAACCTTCGTAACGACACTTCTTGTTAACGATATCTATCATTCCATCCAGCTTATGTTTAACACAGTATGTGGGTCTCTTATCTCCAGGATTGGAATAGCATGGTCTAGTTCGACAACCCTCATAACAACATATCTTAGCGACTACGTTAACCATACCTGGCAGCTTGTGCTTATAGCAATAAGTGGGAGTCTTATTCCCTACATTAGAATAGCTTGGTAAGATTTTGCAACCCTCATAGCGACACTTCTTAGCGACTACGTTAACCATACCTGGCAGCTTGTGTTTAAGACAGTATGTAGGCTTCTTATCTCCCGGATTGGAATAGCTTGGTCTAGTTAGACAACCCTCATAGAGACACGTCTTACACACTACGTTAACCATACCTGGCAGCTTGTGTTTGGTGCAGTATGTGGGTCTCTTATCTCCTGGATTGGAATAGCTTGGTACGATTTTGCAACCTTCGTAACGACACTTCTTAGTGACTACGTTAACCATACCTGGCAGCTTATGTTTCCTACATCTTAATGGTTTCTTATACTCATAGCCGTAAATGGCCTTCGTGCCATTACAACCATCAGCTTGGCAGCGAACCATGTGTTTGATCATGCAAGTTCAATTAGAACTCTTCATACACTCTATCGTATACAACCTCTGAGATAGTCTGTAATTAGACTCAGATCATACATGATAACAGTGTTCTGTTATCGTGTTTTAAGTTATCTAGTATAATGGGTTAGTTACCTTGCCGGCTTCGACAGTCTGTCGTTTACGTTAATCATCCCGTCCAGTTTATGAGTAGCAGAAGCCGAGTTATCTTCTGGTAATCCGTATCGTCTACTACAATCAGGCAAGTGACATCCAACGCTTCTACATCTCAGAGGCTTGTTATACCGATAGCCATAACAAGCGTATTCGACACCACAGCCTTCAACACTACAGCGAACCATTTGCGTCATTATTGTCTGAACGTGTCAGCGTTACTTGTCGTAATGTTAGGATTATCGTAAGCGTATAAGATTTCGAGTTTATGTAGTTTATCTATCGTCTCTTGTCCTATCGATGATTCGGAAGCATCTAATACTGTTAAGTTAGGACAATGAGATAGATCCCAGATCGAGGAAGTGTTGGCTGTGTATAATTCCACAAGCTTGGTTAGACCTACAATACCTTGCTGGGTCACATTGGTATATGAGATATCAGCTTTGGTTAGGTTTTTCATATGGGATAGATCGAAGATGTTACTATTGCCTCTCAGGTCTATCTGTTCAACCTCTGTTAGTCCTGCAATACCTTGTTGATCTATCCCACTACCACAAGCGTGGACGATACGAAGCTTAGACATTGCAGAGATATCGTGGATATTGGTGCAATCGTTAGCTCGAAGTTCCTCGATCTGACATAAGCCAGCTATTCCAGCTTGACTAACTCCACTCCTGGATATATCCAACTTTGTTAGCTTACACATATGAGTCAAGTCGACGATAGCATGGTTATTGGCCACCGATAATTCCTCGACTTCCACAAGTCCTTGAATGCCAGACTGAGTCACTCCACTATTGTCAATATGTAGCTTACGAAGCTTAGGTAGATAAGATATATTAGATATCCACGAGTTACCTGTCATATATAGCTCTGTCAATAGGTGAGGATTAGGTAATTGTGTTAGACTCTTCTCAGTTACACTGCTAGCGTAAGAGATATCTAACGAAGTTAGATTGGCGAAGGGAAGCTTACTCACACCTCTGACCAATGCGATCTTGAGCGTCTGAAGCTTCGATAACCCTTCAATGTCCTTATCTTTAATATTGGTATTTCTAGCATCTAGATAGGTTAGACAAGGGAGACATGGCAAGCTTCCAATGTTACAACAGTGAATGTCTAACGTTATCAAGTTCAAGCCTTTGAGACTGGATGGGTCGATAGCAGACGAGGCCGCTATCAGCTCCTTAAGTGACGGAATATCGCAGTGCGTGATGGATTGATTGTTGGTGATGTTCAGCTTACTAAGACGAGTTAACAAGCCCAGCTCTATCGAATTACAACAATAAGATAAGTCCAACTCTGTTAGATGTGACATAACAGGTAGTACTAGCTTCGAAGGTCTCGTTGATGATAATATTCGTAGATAGTCGGCGTTAGCCTTGGTAACCAGTCGAAGTGTTAAGGCTTGTTTGGTTGGTAGAAACTCAGAGATTATCTGCCAAATGACAGGAATATGGTCAAGCATTTGGTCACATTTCGCAGCTTATTAGGCTGAGATCCCCTGTATCATGATCGGTGAAGACTCAGATAAAGTTAAGGGATTTCCGTGTTAGTTAATGAATATAGGAACGGGATTACCGATACAGATGTATCGTGATTGGATATACAGTAGAACCTATTCGAATGCTTCTCGGTTATTTCGAGACTTCACCGCTAGATAACCGAGAAGCATTCGAGATGTACATGTTCTTGTGGATGATACAAGAAGATGTAAACAGGTTGTTAGATTCCAAAACTCAGATATAGAAGATGAAAGCACAGCCTTGATCATGGGATAGTTTCCGACTCCATAAGTCAAGTTAACACCTCTTCAAGGTTAGAACCTTCGGAGATGTACATCTTCTTGTATCATCCACAAGAAGATGTAAACAGGTTGTTAGATTCCAAAACTCAGATATAGAAGATGAAAGCACAGCCTTGATCATGGGATAGTTTCCGACTCCATAAGTCAAGTTAACACCTCTTCAAGGTTAGAACCTTCGAGTATGTACATCTTCTTGTATCATCCACAAGAAGATGTAAACAGGTTTAGATTCCAAAACTCGGATGTAGAAGATGAAAGCACAGCCTTGATCATGGGATAGTTTCCGACTCCATAAGTCAAGTTAAGGGTTGTGGGTCTATACATCGCCGTTTTGGAAATCTGTTACTTGTATCTTTTCATGCTATCTATGATATAGGAATAAGCATCACGATATATCTACAACGCGAACGGATATAAAGTGGTAGTCGAAACATTACAAGTGTATCGGTTTCCGTGTAAGATATCGACGTTCGACTAATCTGTGATGCTTCGTGTATCTTTGTTGTTATCCGTGATATAAGAATAGATCATGAACGGATATAGATAAGACATCGAGGATTTGTTAGTATATCTGCGTTTGGTTTAATCGGATATTCTTACATGTCTTCATGGATATGTAAGATATAGGATTAGTATCATGATAGAGGTCTGTCATGATTAGTTATAAAGTAGCAGCCGATACATAGATGAGATACAAGTATATCGGTTACCATGTAAGATATATCGTCGTTTGGTTAATCGCTGTTGTTTATATGACTTTGTTGGTATCTATGTATCGTAGAATTGAGATCATGATAGAGATCTGTTGTGATTAGATATCGAAGACTTGTTGGTATATCGTAGATTTGGATAAACTGCGATCTTATATGTCTTTGTTGGGTTATATGATATATAGGATTAATATCATGATAGAGGTCTGTCGTGATCTAATATACAGTAGTGACTAATACATCGATATACCAACAAGAGATCGGGTTTCTGTATTAGACATAGACTTGTTGGTATATCGTAGATTTGGATAAGCCTGATGTTTATATGTCTTTGTTGGTATCTGTAGTATATGGGATTGATATCATGATAGAGGTCTGTCATGATCTAATATACAGTAGTGACTAATACATCGATATACCAACAAGCGTATCGGATTTACGAATAAACACATAGACTTGTTGGTATATCTTCGTTTTGGATAAACCGCGATGCTTATATCTTTTCATGAATATCAGAGATACAGGATTAATATCGTAATAGAGGTCTGTCATGATAGAATATACAGTAGTGACTAATACATCAATATACCAACAAGCGATCGGCTTTACGAATAAGTACATAGACTTGTTGGTATATCGTAGATTTTGGATAAACCGCGATGCTTATATGTCTTTGTTGGTATCCGAGAGATACAGGATTAGTATCATGATAGAGGTCTGTCATGATCTAATATACAGTAGTGGCTAATACATCTATATACCAACAAGAGATCGGGTTTCTGTGTAAGAATCAAGGACTTGTTGGTATATCGTAGTTTTGGATAAACCGCGATGCTTATATATATCTTTGTTATTATCCACGATATATAGGATTAATATCATGATAGAGGTCTATCATGATCAGTTATACAGTAGTGACAGATACACAATTAGAGATACAAACATATCGGGGTCTGTGTAAGAATCAAGGACTTGTTAGTATATCGTAGTTTTGGATAAACCGCGATGCTTATATTCTATATCGATATCCACGATATATGGGATTGATATCATGATAGAGGTCTGTCATGATCTAATATACAGTAGTGACTACTACATCGATATACCAACAAGCGATCGGCTTTACGAATAAGTACATAGACTTGTTGGTATATCTTCGTTTTGGATAAACCGCGATGCTTATATCTTTTCATGAATATCGTGGATATATGGGATTAGTATCATGATAGAGGTCTGTCATGATAGAGGTCTGTCATGATCAGTTATACAATAGAAGCTAATACATCGATATACCAACAAGCGTATCGGATTTCTGTGTAAGATTCAACGACTTGTCGTGTATCGTAGATTTGGATAACCCGCGATGCTTATATCTTTTCATGAATATCATGGATATATGGGATTAGTATCATGATAGAGGTCTGTCGTGATAGAATATACAGAAGTAGCTAATAGACAGATAGAGATACAAGAGATCGGGTTTACGAATAAACTCATAGAGTTGTTGGTATATCGTAGTTTAGCCAAACCGCTGATGTTTATATTCTTTGTTGGTATCCGCGATATACAGGATTAATATCGTGATAGAGATCTGTCACGATAGAATATACAGTAGTGACTACTACATCGATATACCAACAAGAGATCGGGTTTCTGTATAAGTACATAGACTTGTTAGTATATCTGCGTTTGATAAAGCCTGATGCTTATTATCTTTTCATGTATATCCACGATATACAGGATTAATATCATGATAGGGGTCTGTCATGATCTAATATACAGTAGTGGCTAATACATCGATATACCAACAAGAGATCGGGGTTACGAATAAAACACATAGACTTGTCGGTATATCGATGTATTAGCCAAACCGCTGATGCTTATATCTTTTCATGAATATCCACGATATGTGGGATTAGTATCATGATAGAGGTCTGTCATGATCTAGTATAGAGTAGTGACTAATACTTCAATATAGATATAGGAGATCGGATTTCTGTATAAACTCTTAGACTTGTTAGTATATCGTAGATTTGGATAAACCGCGATGCTTATATCTTTTCATGAATATCCGCGATATGTGGGATTAGTATCATGATAGACCTCTATCATGATCTAGTATACAGTAGTGGCTAATACTTCAACATACCAACAAACATATCGGGTTTCTGTGTAAGAATCAAGGACTTGTCGGTATATCGTAGATTTGGATAAACCGCGATGCTTATATGTCTTTGTTATTATCCACGATATACGGGATTAATATCATGATAGGGGTCTGTCATGATAGAATATACAGTAGTGACAGATACACAATTAGAGATACAAACATATCGGGTTTCTGTGTAAGAATAAAGGACTTGTCGGTATATCGTAGATTTGGATAAACCGCGATGCTTATATGTCTTTGTTATTATCCACGATATATAGGATTAATATCATGATAGAGGTCTATCATGATCTGTTATACAGTAGTAGCTAATACTTCAACATACCAACAAGCATACGACATTTATCAATAAACTCATAGACTTGTCTGTATATCTGTGTTTTGGATAAACCGCGATGCTTATATTCTACATCGATATCCACGATATACAGGATTAATATCATGATAGGGGTCTGTCATGATCTAATATACAGTAGTGACTACTACATCGATATACCAACAAGAGTTCAGGTTACGAATAAAACACATAGACTTGTCGGTATATCTGTGTTTTGGATAAACCGCGATGCTTATATCTTTTCATGAATATTCACGATATATGGGATTAGATCATGATATAGATCTGTCATGATCTAGTATACAGTAGTGTGCGATAGACATACAAGAGATCGGGTTACGAATAAAACACATAGACTTGTTGGTATATCGTAGATTTGGATAAACCGCGTTGCTTATATCTTTTCATGAATATTCACGATATATGGGATTAGATCATGATATAGATCTGTCATGATCTAATATACAGTAGTGTGCGATAGACATACAAGAGATCGGGTTTACGAATAAACACATAGACTTGTTGGTGTATCAGTGTTTTGGATAAACCGCGTTGCTTATATCTTTTCATGAATATCCGAGAGATACAGGATTAATATCATGATAGAGATCTGTCATGATCTAATATACAGTAGTGGCTGATACTTCAATATACCAACAAGCATACGACATTTACCAATAAACTCATAGACTTGTTGGTATATCGTACATTTGGCTAAACGGCGATGCTTATATGTTTTCATGAGTATCCACGATATATGGGATCTATATCATGATAGAGGTCTGTCATGATAGAATATACAGTAGTGACTACTACATCGATATACCAACAAGCATACGACATTTACCAATAAACTCATAGACTTGTTGGTATATCGTACATTTGGATAAACGGCGATGCTTATATGTTTTCATGAATATTCACGATATGTGGGATCTATATCATGATAGAGGTCTGTCATGATAGAATATACAGTAGTGACTACTACATCGATATACCAACAAGCATACGAGATTTACCAATAAACTCATAGACTTGTTGATACATCGTACATTTGGATAAACGGCGATGCTTATATTCTTTGTTGGTGTCCGAGAGATACAGGATTAGTATCATGATAGAGGTCTGGCATGATAGAATATACAGTAGTGACTACTACATCAAAATACCAACAAGAGATCGAGTTTACGAATAAACACATGGAATTATTAGTATATCTGCGTTTTGGATAAACTGCGATGCTTATATGTCTTTGATGGGTTATATGGGATTAATATCATGATAGAGATCTGTCATGATCAGTTATACAGTAGTGAAGGATAAACATACAAGAGATCGGATTTTTGTATAACTCTTAGACTTGTCGGTATATCGTACAGTTGGATAAACCGCGCTGCTTATATCTTTTCATGAATATCCACGATATACAGGATTAATATCATGATAGAGGTCTGTCATGATCTAATATACAGTAGTGGCTACTACATCGATATACCAACAAGAGATCGGGGTTCTGTATTAGCACATAGACTTGTTAGTGTATCGTAGATTTGGATAAACCGCGATGCTTATATCTTTTCATGGATATCGTGGATATATGGGATTGGTATCATGATAGAGATCTGTCATGATCAGTTATAGAGTAGTGACGAATAGACATACAAGAGATCGGGGTTCTGTATTAGCACATAGACTTGTTAGTGTATCGTAGATTTGGATAAACCGCGATGCTTATATTCTTTGTTGGGTTATATGATATATGGGATTGGTATCATGATAGAGGTCTGTCATGATCTAATATACAGTAGTGACTAATACATCGATATAGATATAGGAGATTGGGTTTCTGTATAAGTACATAGACTTGTTGATACATCGTACATTTGGATAAACTGCGATGCTTATAATGATATCCACGATATATAGGACTAGTATCATGATAGAGATCTGTCATGATCTAATATACAGTAGTGGCTAATACTTCAATATACCAACAAGCATACGAGATTTACCAATAAACTCATAGACTTGTTAGTGTATCGTACAGTTGGATAACTCGCGTTGCTTATATCTTTTCATGAGTATCCACGATATATAGGACTAGTATCATGATAGAGATCTGTCATGATCTAATATACAGTAGTGGCTAATACTTCAATATACCAACAAGCATACGAGATTTACCAATAAACTCATAGACTTG
>Ga0078972_1004592_pt1 | contig 37257 bp, 19 predicted proteins | sample YelNatPaOPGAMG01_FD_67568 | JGI IMG/M metagenome (GOLD analysis project Ga0078972, IMG submission 67568) | Hot spring thermophilic microbial communities from Obsidian Pool, Yellowstone National Park, USA - OP-RAMG-01 (SPADES assembly) (version 2) | ecosystem: Environmental > Aquatic > Thermal...
GGTCCACCTCCCGCCGCACCGCAAAGGCGTTCAGCCCCGCCCGCGCCGCCCGCAGCCGCGCCTTGGTCGCCTCCGCCACCTCCGCGCAGGCCAGCACCCGCGCCAGGGGCGTGCAGGGGGGCCATACTTGCGCACCGTCCGGCGGCCCACCCGCGCTTTCTGCTCCAGCTTCATCGTGGGCAGGCGGTAGTTGAGCAGGTGGTCCAGTGGCCCCCGGCCCAGCGATAGCCTTTAGTGGGCGGCTCGCCGCCTCGACGCCGGCCAATCCCTTGGCCGCCCCAACGGGCCGGAACGCCAGCGTTCCGAGAGAGCGGTCCAATCACCGAATCTGCGCCCAGAAAAGGAGAGTTGACAAACGCAGCGGCGCGTGTTATACGCCAAGCAGACTGGCAAGCGATGCAAGCGCTCTGGCGCAGTGGCGGAAAGCTCGGGCAACCGTCGGTGCGTTCCCCTTCGGTTTCCGCCTGGTGTCGCTCTGCCGCCTCCAGCCAGCCCGGCTGGCCGCTGGCGGTTGCTCAACCCCAAACCGGCTCATTTCCCATGCAAACCCCATCCTGCTCCGCGATGAACCTCCGCTCCGCCTCGGCCCCTCGGGCTCGCCCCTGGTCCATCTGGGGCGCTGCGCTGACCCTGGGCCTGTGGGTCTGGGCCGCACCCGGCCAAGCGGACGAAGTCGTGGTCGAGCGGGTCGGCCAATGGCCCTCTTGGCCTCGTGGAGAAGAGGCCTATGGTGTGGCCGTGAGCGGTCACTACGCCTACTTGGCGCAATGGTATGAGGGCTTGCAGGTGATTGACGTGAGCGATCCGGCCAACCCGCGGCGGGTGGGCGGCTACGACACCCCCGGGGGTGCCTGGGGCGTGGCGGTGAGCGGCCAGCACGCCTATGTGGCGGATGGGTTGGCGGGCTTGCAGGTGATTGACGTGAGCGATCCGGCCAAGCCGCGCTGGGTGGGCGGCTACGACACCAGCGGGAATGCCTATCGCGTGGCGGTAAGCGGCAATTACGCCTACGTGGCGGATCTGGATGCGGGCTTGCAGGTGATTGACGTGAGCGATCCGGCCAACCTGCGGCGGGTGGGCGGCTACGACCCCAGTGGTGCCAGTGGTGTGGCGATCAGCGGCCATTACGCCTACGTGGCGGCTCTGGATGCGGGCTTGCAGGTGCTGGACGTGAGCGATCCGGCCAACCCGCGGCGGGTGGGCGGCTACGACACCAGCGGGCGTGCCGATGACGTGGCGGTGAGCGGCCATTACGCCTACGTGGCGGATGCGTGGGGGGGCTTGCAGGTGATTGACGTGAGCGATCCGGCCAACCCGCGTTGGGTAGGCGGCTATGACATCACCGGGCGTGCCTATAACGTGGCGGTCAGCGGGAACTACGCCTACGTGGCGGTGACCGGCTGGCATGTGAATAGGCCATCGGCCTTGCAGGTGATTGACGTGAGCAATCCGGCCAATCCGCGGCGGGTGGGCGGCTACGAATACGGATACACCGACATCGGAGAGGTGGGGGGCGTGGCGGTCAGCGGGCAGTACATCTACTTGGCGGTGGCCGATTGGCCGGTGGGTGAATGGTCGGGGTTGCAAATCTTCCGCCTTTCAGTTCCGGGCGCACCCCCGCCGACTCTCGCTGGGGTGCGCGCCCGCCAGCGGCCGGGCACAACGCTGGTCGAGGTGGATTACGAGCTAGGTCCGGCTACCGGCCAGACGGCCACGGTCAGCGTGGCGTTTTCGCGCAACGACGGCGCCAGTTTCGATATCGTGCCGGCGGCAAACACCTTGAGCGGTGATGTAGGTTCGGGCGTCCAGCCCGGGACTCGTCGGCTCACGTGGGATGCGGGGCGGAGCCTGCCGGCCGGTACGTTCGGGGTGAACTTTGTAGCGCGGGTGACGGCCGAGACGTGGGGTGGAACGGCCCGTGGAACCTCGAGTCGCTTCGCGCTCGAGGTGCCCGCAGCGGCGGGCGGCGGGCTGCAACTGAGCGGCCGGGTGCTGGATGCCGCCACGCGCAATCCCATCAGCGGCGCGGCGGTGAGTCTCGCCGGCCAAAACACCACGACTGTGGCCAATGGCGCCTTCGCCTTTGCCAGCGTGAGCCTTGCCAGTGGCAACACGCTTAGAATTAGCAAGGCCGGCTACGCAACCTACACGGACACCGTGCCCGTGCCTCCCGGAGCGACGGCGGTGACGGTGCCGGATATTCTGCTTCAAGTGCTGCCTGCTGACGGCAGGCCAGTCGTCACCAGTCTGAAGCTCAGAACCGGCGGCGTTTTTCTGGGAAACGTGCCTTTTGCTAATGAGGCAGTAGCCGTCGTCAATTGGAACGGCAGCCCGGCTGGAAGCGTGCAGTTCTACGCAAATGGTGTGCTGCTCCAAGAAGTTCCCGGCGCGGGACCAAGTTACTCTTGTCCCGTCAATATGGGATCGGCCTTCAGGCCCTCTTTCAACGCGGGCGACAACAGTTTACGTGTGATAGCCAGAACGGCGAGCGGTGTTTTTTCAGACCCAGCCTCGGTCAAGGTTACCGTTTGGCCGTTGCCAGGTTGGTTGGAGTGGTTGCCATCTCATCTCGATTGGCTTTACCTGTATGATCCGCTCAAGGCGGGATTTATGATTCCGCCGCAGCCGTTAGGCGACAAGGTCTATGTCCCGCGCTTGGGTTACGTGGGCGCGGTGTTCGGCCTCCGTGGCGATGTTGAATATTATTACCGCAGTGGTGAATGGAGACTTTACCTGGGCGCAGGCTACGAAGAGAAGGTCGGCAAACCCGGTGCCCGCCCCGATCTTCCGGGCATAACAATGCAACCGGAGACTGCCTTCTATCTCGGCAACCAAGTTGTAAAAGGCCGCTTTCAGTTGGGTGCTCACGGCTACTTCGGCAGCACGTCACAGCGATTGCTCGCACCTGACATTCTCGGAAAGTTTGAGCTTTATTGGCGGGGTGAACTTACTCGTTACGGAGTGCTTGATGTTTTTCCTGGACTGACAGCAATCGCTTCAAAGTTTCCCGGTGCCGCAGACGCGTTGAAGCCTGTTTCGGTTATCCTCTACGGCAAGCTGGACGTCGAAGGCGACGTGGTCGTGACCCTCGAACCTGAAACCCGGTTCAAGAGCTTCCGGATCGAACCCAAAATTGGCTTGGAATTCGCCTACGAATTGAAGCGGCCAATCGAATTGCGAGTTTACGGAGGGGGGGATGGCTCGTTGGTCCTCAAGGCCCCGGGCACCTTCTTCGATAGCGCCAAGATTCGCCTCTATATCGGTGCCTATGCAAAGGCTTGGGTATTCATTTTTGGCCCATACGAATACGTCTTTCTTGACTGGACGTTCTATAACTCTAATCCGGCACTTGCAGACAAGTTCGTAGCATTTGAACCTGGCGGCCTTGTCGCACTCAAGGTGGCATCTGGGGTTAGGACCTTGCCATTTGGTGTCTTGAATCGAAACCACCTGCTGTCCGGTCCGGAACGGTTTGTAGCTGCCGATGCGGCAGTGAAGGCGCCCGGTGGCTTCACTGTGGCAGTTTCGGCGCTCGAAGCATTCCGCTTGATCGGCCGACCGGCAGCCAGCCCGGTGTCTGACAAAGAAGGGATGTATCAGCCGCAGAATGGGCCGGTTCACGATGCTGGCCCTCAAGTTGACCAAGCTGATCTTCCGCTTTTGGAAAATGTTTTCCCCGGCGCGGACCCGGCGATGGCGGCACGCGCGCAGGAGTTGATGCTGCTCTACGTGACCGACAACGGCAGCCCGAATGATCTTCAGTTCACGGACATCCGATGGACGCGTTGGGACGGGACCAACTGGAGCGCGCCGGCCACGATTCACACCAATACGCAGGCGGAATTTGCGCCTCAGGTGGCGTACGATGGAAACGGCGATGCCATTGCGGTGTGGGAGCGGGTCGCTGACCCGAATTTCAACGAGACCAATCTCACGGCGATGGCGGCGCAGATGGAGATTGTGTGGTCAAAGTGGAACCGCACCAACGGCCAATGGAGCGTCCCGCAACCGCTGACGGCGAACAACCATCTCGACCACGCGCCTCTGGTGTGCGGGCCGATGACCGGCGGGAAAGTGTTGGCGGTGTGGACGGCCAACACGGCCAACCTGCTCATGGGCACCAACGGGGCGGGCAGTCAGGTATGGTGGGCGGAGTGGAACCCGGTCAGCCAGAGTTGGTCGTCGCCGCAAATGCTGCTGGCGGATTTGCCGAATCGGCTTTCGCAATCGCTGTCGGGCGTCAGCAACCTGGCGGTGTATGCGTGGACGCGGGACATGGATGGCGTGCTGACGAATGCGACCGACCAGCAGGTGTTTTATTGCACTTGGAGTAATGGGACGTGGAGCACGGCGACGCAGTTGACATCCGGCTCGGAGGGCAACCGGAATGCGCGGGTGGCGGTTTCGACGAAATCGGCGGGCATCTCCAATGAGGGTTTTGAATCGGGCGACTTTACGCGCTTGCCCTGGTCTTTCAGCGGCAATGCTCCCTGGACGGTCCAAAGCAGCACGGTCAGGTCGGGCAGTTATGCCGCCGCCAGCGGCGCGATCACGCACAATCAGACCAGCGGGATGTTGCTGCACCTGAACTGCGAGGCGGGAACTATTTCATTCGCCTACAGTGTCAGTTCGGAAAGCGGCTGGGACTTCTTGCGCTTTTACATAGACGGTGTGCAAAAGGGAGCTTGGAGTGGATCGGTTGGCTGGACAACCGCCTCGTACCCCGTCACGGCCGGGCCGCATACCTTCGAGTGGCGCTATACCAAAGACGAGTCGGTGTCGAGCGGCAGCGACAAGGCGTGGGTCGATGACATCACACTTCCGGCGGCCAGCGGACAGCAGGTTTGTTTTGTGTGGCAGCAAGGAACGAATCTAGTGTTAAGCCAGAACTTTTCGACCAATTCCACCCTGGTGCGCGCCGACTCGCAGACGGCGGGTTTTGCGGATTACGCGCTGACGATTGGGCCGGCGGGGAATCTGGCGGTGCTCTGGCAGGAGATGAGCCAGGCCGGGTCGGATGCGCATTACCGGGTGCTCGATCCGAACTCCGCCTCGTGGAGTCGGGATGCGCAATTGTTCGACGACCCGCCGCTGGAGCGGTCGTTTGCACCGGTGTGGGATGACGTCGGCAACCTGACCGTGGCCTACAACAAGGTGCAGATCATCCACACCAACAAGACCGTGGAACTGGAGGGCGGTGGCACGGTGACGATTACCAACGTGCCGCAGCCGAGCCGGGTGGATTTGTGCGTGACCAAGCGGCGGGTGATCAAGGACGTGGGGCTGGCGGCGGGCGACTTCACCGTGAGCGCGGACAACTACCTGCCGGGTGCGGCCGTCACGCTGTCCGCCACGGTGCGCAACTTGGGCGACCTGGCCGTGAGCAATGCGGTCGTGGCGTTCTACGACGGCAACCCGACCAACGGCGGCGTGCTCATCACGAATGTCCCGATTTCCGGGTGGTTCGAGGGCGCGGCGACCAACGCGGTCAGCGCGCTGTGGGTGGTGCCGGAGCCGGCGACGAATCACGTCCTCTATGCGGTGGTGGATCCGGACGGCGTGATCACCGAGTTCGACGAGGCAAACAACACGCTGTCGGTGCGCATGGGCGGGACGGATTTGGCGGTGTCGTTGGTCAGCCAGTCCGCGGAAACGAACGGCGCGTTGCGGGTGATTGCGCAGGTGCAAAACCTTGGGGCGCCGCGGGCGACAAATTCGGTGCTGGCCATCCGGCGCGAGGGCCAAACCAACGCGCCGCTGGCGACCGTGGCGGTGCCGGCGCTCGAACCGGGCCGGCTGGCGCAGGTGGCCCTGGATTTGCCGGCGGGCACGCAGCCGGAAGGCGAGGCGATTTATCGGCTGTTTGCGGACGAAACGGGTGTGGTGGCCGACGTGGACACGAACAACAACACGACGGCATTTGCGGTGAATCTCTGGTTGGACGCCGACGGCGACGGAATGCCCGACGGCTACGAAAAACAATACAGCTTCCTGGATCCGAACAATCCGAACGACGCGAGCCTGGACTACGACGGCGACGGGATGAGCAACCTGGCGGAATATCTGGCGGGCACAGCCCCGGACGATCCGTTATCGTATCTGCGGATCAAGGCGATCACGGTGCGGGGTACCAACGGCGTCGAGATCGTATGGGGTTCAGCGGCCAACAAGCTCTACACGGTGCAACGGGCGGGCGGGCTGTGGCCGGGCGCGTTCACGAATCTGGCGCAAAACCTCCTGAGCACACCGCCGGAGAACGTGTATCTGGACACCACGGCCACGAACGCCGCCCATTTGTTCTACCGGGTCAAGCTGGAGACGGGGTATGGAGTGGATCCATTGCTGGACACGGATCGCGACGGAATGCCCGACGGCTACGAAAAACAATACAGCTTCCTGGATCCGAACAATCCAAACGACGCGAGCCTGGACTACGACGGCGACGGGATGAGCAACCTGGCGGAATACCGGGCGGGCACGGCGCCGGACGATCCGTTGTCGTATCTGCGGATCACGGCGGTCACGGTGCGCGGCACCAACGGCGTCGAGATCGCGTGGGGTTCGGCGGCGAACAAGTTCTACACGGTGCAACGGGCGGGCGGGCTGTGGCCGGGCGCGTTCACGAATCTGGCGCAGCGCCTCCTGAGCACGCCGCCGGAGAACGTGTATCTGGACACCACGGCCACGAACGCCGCCCATTTGTTCTACCGGATCAAGGTGGAGTGAGTGCCGGCGCGTGACTGGTTCACGAGGCTGACAAGCGGCGCTCCCGGGACGCCGTCGGCAGCGCCATTGCGCACGAATCCGTTTTCCACCTCATCCATCAGGTGAGCGTCATCAAAGTGGACTGCATCGTCCGCAAGAACACGCCCTACCGCCGCGCCGAGTTCGAGCGCCGGCAGCGCATCACCATCGAGGACTTTTCCACCTAGATTGTCAGCAAAGAAGACCTCACCATCTCGAAGCTCTGGTGGGCGAAGGATTCTCACTCCGAACTGCAATTGCGCGACGTGAAGAACCTCGTCCGTACCGGCTGCGACGTGGAATACATCGCGCACTGGACACGTGAATTGGGACTGCACAACTTGTGGCAGGAATGCAAACCATGATCGACACGCCGCCGGAGATTGCCGAGATGGTCCGCACCCGGTTGATGGCCCGGTCCGGCGCGGAACGGCTGCGCATGAGCGTGGAGATGTTCGAGGTCGCCCGCCGCATGGTATTGGCATCGCTGCCCCCCCGGCCTCTCAGACATGGAACGAAAAAGGCAGCTTTACGAGCGCATTTACGGCGCGCCTCTCCCGGGCAGCGAATCAAAGCCACACTTTTCACACACGCCGCCGAACACGGCCTGAGCGAAGAGGAGGCCTTGTGCAAAGGACCGGGAGCAAAGGCCCGCGAGTTCACGGAGAACGGGAGCGAGCTTTACGCCAAGGCGTGAAGGGCAGCCCTCCTGATGGCTGGCAGCGCCTTCCAACGCCGGCATGGGCTGCTCACCAGCCTCTGAAGCCCGGCCAGGCACGGGGTAGGAGACAATTTTGCCGGAGCCACTTGCGCGCGGGGGCTTAACGACCGGTCCGCAGGCACGGAAGCAGGTTGGCCCGGGGGCCGGAGGCTCACTGTCTGATCGACCTGAGGGACCTGTTGCGCATAGCTTGCCTGTCGTGAGCAAAAATTCTGATGGCATGGCGACCGGCGGCCTTCCGCTCTACCAACTCAAAATCACGCTCACATGGTCCAAACCGCAAGGGGAGCGCCCCAGCGCATCTGGTTTTTTTCCGGTCTGATGGCTCTCGGAAACAACTCGCAAAAGCCGAGGCACGCTGGAGCTTCGGCCTGCGGGTAAACCGGAAGTGCGGCTGGCTTCCGACACAATCCGGATGTATTGCCCCAGCCGGCCCGGGGAAACCTGGCCGCACAAACTGGCTTCGCTGCGCCTTGGCCTTTGCTGGTCGGTCCTAATTCGCCGGCTTCAGAATGACCGCGCGGAGATTGAATGGCTGCCAACCGGCCTTGACGGCACGCACAGCCAAACTTGCGGGGCCGGTAGTGGGAATCTCGATTGTGCCCAATTCGACGCGTTGGAACTTGCCGTAGTCGCCAGTCATCGGCGCTTTGGCCTGAAGCGTTTGATTGCCCACGCTCAGCACAAACGAGCCGCTGCCCAGGGCGGCAATGTCGGCGGACACCTTGAATTTGCCGGGTTGCGTGATGTTGAACTGCCACTCGACCCAATCGCTGGGGTTGGTCCAGAACCCGATGCAGTCGCGGTTAGCCCCGCCCTCGTATTGGATTTGTGAGCCATGCGTGATGGCCTCGGCAGCCGGCAAGGTCACCGACCCATCCGCCGCCTGGCTGAGCAATGCCGGTGCAATGTCCAGCGCCCCCTTAACCTTCAGCACGACGGTCGATGAGATCGGGTCCGGCGCACTGGCCGGCACATGCACGGTCACGCCCTCCGGGCCAGAGTCGGTGTGCAGGCGCGAGCCGTCAGCCAAGAGGCTAGCCGACTCGACCGCATTCCTGAGGCCGGGCACAAGCAGTTTGCCGTTCGCCGGCCAGTTGAACACATGCAGGTAAAGGATGGCGCCATCATCGGTCAGCTTCTTGGTGCACCGGCCCCAGGGCAAGCGTTTGAACGGGCTGGCAGTGGTGGCGTAGATGGCCTCGCCGTTGACCTTCATCCACCGGCCGATAGCACGTAGGCGCTCGACGCTGGGCGCAGGGATTTCGCCCTCGGCAGTCGGCCCCACGTTCAGCAGGTAATTGCCGCCTTTGCTGGCGATGTCCACCAAGTTGCGCACAAGGGTCTCGACCGATTTCCAATTGTGGTCGTAGCTTTTGTAGCCCCAAGTGTCGTTCATGGTCATGCAGGTTTCCCAATCGCGGTCTTTGTAACCGGTGGCCGGGATATGCTGCTCGGGCGTCTCAGTGTCCCCGCGGTAACCGCCGCCCAGGCGGTTGTTGTGGATGATGCCCGGCTGCAACCGCAGCAGGGAGATCAGTTGGTCGGCCATTTCCTTGGTCATGCCACAGGGCGTGTCCCACCACAGAATAGCGATCGGGCCGTAGTTGGAGAGGATCTCGCGCACCTGCGGCACAGCCACTCGCCGGATGTATTCGTTCATGTCGCCTTCCTGGGCTGGGTCCCAACGCTTACCGCAAACCCCGCCGCCGGGGTTGTTCCAATCCTGGGCTTGCGAGTAGTAAAAGCCCAGTTTGATGCCGTGGCGCTGGCAGGCCTCGGCCAGGGGCTTGAGCAAGTCTTTGCCATAGGGAGTGGCTTTGACCACGTTCCAGTCGCTGGCCTTCGAGTCGAACAGGGCAAAGCCGTCGTGGTGCTTGCTGGTGATGACGATGTATTTCATGCCAGCCTCTTTGGCCAGGCGGACCCAGGCGTCGGGATCGTATTTGGTGGGGTTAAACTGAGCGGCAAACTGGCGGTATTCAGCCACAGGAATTTTGGCGTTGAACATGATCCACTCGCCGATGCCGCCGATGCGTTGGCCCTTGTAGATGCCAGCAGGCACCGCATACACACCCCAATGGATGAACATGCCGAACCGGGCCTCGCGCCACCATTTCATGCGGGCGTCGCGCTGTTCCTTGGTCTCGTCGGCGTAGGGATCGGGCTTCACAATGGTGGGCTCGCCTTGGATGTCCAGCGCCAACACAGTGGCATGTGGATTGGGCGTAATCCCGGCCACATCGACCACCACCCGGTTTTCCTCAGCCGTGAAGTTCACCGGCCTGCCCTCGGCCAGCAGACTGGCCTTGAGGGGTTTGTTGGCCAGGCCGGAGATCACCAGCCGACCGGTCTTGGGCCAGTCAAACACGTGCAGGTAAAGCCGGGTATTGCCGTCAGCCAACCGCTTTTGAGTGCACCGGCCCCAGTCCAGTTTGTCGAACGGACTGGCGGCAGTGCCGTAGATGGCTTCGCTGTTGGCTTTCATCCACCGCCCAATTTCGGCCAACCGGTCGATGCAGGCTTGGGGGAAGGTGCCCTCGGCGGTGGGGCCGATGTTCAGCAGGTAATTGCCGCCTTTGCTGGCACAATCGATCAAGTTGCGAATGAGCGTGGTGGCCGACTTCCAATTGTGGTCGTGTTTGTTGTAGCCCCAGTGGTTGTTCATGGTCATGCACGATTCCCAATACACGCCCGGGCCAAAGCCAGTGGCGGGGATCTCTTGCTCGGGCGTGCCGTAATCGCCCACGCCTTTGCCCTTGTCCATGCCGCTCATGCCGGCGCGGCCTTTGCCGACGCGGTTGTTGATGATGATGTCGGGCTGGAGGCTGCGAACGTAGTTGTAAAGGTCCACACCTCGCTCGTGGGTCCAAGGGCTTTCCCACTCGCCATCGAACCACAGGATACCCAGAGGACCATAGCGCGTGATCAGCTCCTTGAGCTGGCCTTTCATGTAGGCCACGTAACGGTCCATGTCCGGCGGCGTGGGCGGGGCCAGGTCATGGTGCTTACGGCGCGTGCCCCAGTCCGGGTGATGCCAATCCATGATCGAGTAGTAAAAGCACAGCCGCAGCCCGGCTTCGCGGCAGGCGTCCGCCAGTTCCTTCAGCGGATCGCGCTTGAAGGGGGTGCGGCCAATGTCCCAATCCGTCAGGGCCGAGTCCCACAGACAAAACCCGTCGTGGTGCTTGCTGGTGATAACGATGTATTTCATGCCGGCCTCTTTGGCCAGGCGCACCCAGTCGCGGGCGTTGAACTGGACCGGGTTGAACTGGTCGGCGAACTTCTCGTATTGGCTGACCGGCATCTTGGTCTGCTCCAGGAACCACTCGCCGTAATTGGTTTTGCCCTGCCATTCGCCTGCCGGCACCGCATACACCCCCCAGTGAATGAACATGCCAAAGCGCGCCTCGCGGAACCACGCCATGCGCGCATCTCTCTGGGCGGGGGATTCTTGGGTAAAATCGGGCTGGGCCGCAGCGCCCGACACAAATCCGATCGCTGAAAGCCCAATCGCCGTGCAAACCGAGCTCACCAATGCAATTCTCATGCGCCAAGTCTCTTGTAAGGTGCTGTAGGGACAAGACCAAATTTTGGTCCGACCAAGGTGCGCGCACACAAGCTGCGACACGCCCTGGTCGCTGCGGCCTTCGAAGCTCACCGCGCCTGCCAGCTTACCCTTGGCGCAGGAGGCGGCTTGAAAAGCGGCGCCCCCCGCAAGTTGCCACCGTTCACCTACTGACGGTGCTGAGGCAATGGCAGGCTATCGGACCAAGCGGAAGAACGCCTCTGGACTGCGGCCAGACACACGCACGACACAGTGAGCATTGGTCTCGATGGGTACCAGCGGAAAAGGCCACCAGACAACCTGCGGCTTCAAACTGGTTGCCCATTGGAGACTGCAGCGGGGCTGGGCCAGCGGCCACAGTAACTCCAACGTACCTGCTGCCCGTCTGATGCCAAGCCTGGCCGGGTCGGCTTGGTCAGCCCACAATTGCAGGTCGAAGCTGATGTCGCTGCTGCCCGGGCTGGCTTGGTGCACCTCCACAGCCAGCAGGTTGGTGCCCGGCACAAGCAAAGCCGGATCGACCTAGCTGGCAAACCAGGTTGATTCTTCAGGACCGACGACCGGCGTCGTTCAAACTTTGCCCTGGCCAGTTGATCCCAAATCGGCACTAGTGCCAAACCGCTTCCACACCGGACCGGTCGGTGCGAGAGTGACGTTGGTCCCGTAGAGCACCATCAGCCACACATCGGGCTGGTGCCACTGGTGCAGCTCGACCGGGTTTGCAGCCTACGTTCCTAACCAGGTGACTTGCGCCGCTTGGGAACCGGCGTAAGGGATTGATCGAGCGCACCAAGAGCACGGCCCACACGGCCGAGCCAGCCCATCCTCGGTTTGCAGTCGGCAGGCCAAACCGAAGGTTGCCGCCGGCGTGAGCCGGCGGACTGCTCCCGCGCCGGCCCCAGTGGGGCCGCCGCCTTACGGCGGCGGCTACGGCGTTGCCCTGACCACCCTGTAGCCGCCGACGTGAGTCGGCGGAAAATCCGTAGCCACCGGCGTGAGCCGGCCGACTGCTCCCCCGCGGGGCTCCAGTGGGTCCGCCGCCTTACGGCGGCGGCTACGGGATTGCCCTCACCACCCTCTAGCCGCCGACGTGAGTCGCCGGAAAATCCGTGGCCGCCGGCGTGAGCCGGCAGACTGCTCCCCCGGGCTCCAGTGGGTCCGCCGCCTTACGGCGGCGGCTACGCGATCGCCCGCCCCAGCTCGTAGCCGCTGGCGTGATTGGGGGCATTGCAAGAGAATCAGATGCGCCCCGCACGGAATCCATTACACCTTGTCAGGCAACAGCCTCTGGCACCGACTCCGCCCGACGCCCACCTGCTCCGCCCGCGAGCCGTTTCGGCAGGGCTCCGTTTGCCGCCGAAAGGTTCCTTGCGTGCCGTCGCGCCTTATGGTCCGCGCCGAACACTCTGTTGTGGTGGCCGTCGAAGCGAATCCCGCCCCAGCCCGTCGAACAGCAGAGCATGAAGATCGCTTTTACGCCTGTGGTTTACGAGCATGCGGCGCGCTTTGTGGGTCGGTCACCCTGGGAGGTGTCGCGGGACGCAGACCTGTTATTCGAGGCGCATCGACGCGCTTACCTCGAGTACCGGCAGGACGTCATTGCGGTCGGCATCGACATCTACAACCTGGAAGCCGAGGCTTACGGTGCCCAAGTCCAATACACTGGCCCAACTGGCATCCCAGCCATTCACCAGCCGTTACTGCGGTCGCTGGAAGAGGGTTTGACCCTTGGCCCATTTGACCCGGAACGATCCGGTCGTGTGCCCATGGTCCTGGCAGTTGGCCGGCGCCTCCGACAGCAATTCCCCGAAGCCGATGTTCGCATTCCCGTAGCAGGCCCGTTCTCGATTGCGTTTAACCTCCGTGGCATCGCTGAACTGTGCCAGGACGCCCTGCTCCGGCCCGAGCTGACGGCCCGGTTCTTATGGCAGCTGGCCGAAAACCAAGCGGTGCTCTGCCGGGCAATTGCCCAAGCGGGCCTGGACGTAGCATTTTTCGAGTCGGCAGCCGCGCCGCCGATCTTGTCTCCGCGCCAATTTCATGAGGTTGAACTGCCAGCCTTGAAACGGGTGTTAGAGGTGGCCGCCAATTGCGTGGGGCATCCGGTGCCTTGTATCATGGGCGGCAACACCTACCCGATCTTGGAGGATCTACTCTCTACCGGCACCGCCTACCTGGCTTGCAACGTTGAAACCGATCAGGCCGCCTTCGTCCGGCGGGTTAGCCGCACCCATCCGCACGTCAAGATCCGGATCAATCTCGATCCGGGCGTGGTGGCCTGTCACGAGCCAGAGCGCATCTACCGGGCCATCGATCGGGTGCTGGAGATAGCCGCTGGCCGGCCCAACTGCTTGATGGGCACTGGCGCGATGCCTTACGAAACCCCGCCCGAAAACATCCGCCTCATTCGCCAATACTTGGCCACGTAAGCGCCGGCTGCGGCCAATCCGCCACGCTCTGGCGCAGGTATGGCCCGCCCTTGAGCCAACACGGCCTCAGACACTTTAACCCAAGCTTGCCCCCCAACCCGCTCAAGGCTAGTCGCACCGGTGCAGCAGAGGCAGCCGTTACAAACCCTCGTGTCAGATTTAGACCGAGGGTCCGCCGCTGCCCTGGAGCGGCCAGCCTGCCCAAAAGCCGCCAAGTCGCCTTGGTCGGACGCGCCTGCAGCTTACGGAGCCCAAAAGGTTGCTTGTAGCCCCAGCAGCAAGGGGCATGGTACATGGAGCATGGGGGTAGCTGCCGCCGTAAGGCAACGGACATCAGCCCAGAGCAAGCGCACTGCAGGTCTCGGCAGGCAGGGACATTACGAATCAGCCACAAAGGCACAAAGACAGAAGAGTCACACAGACACACAGACTTCACAGATGTTGGTCCTTCAAGGTGTTTGCCGGTCTGCCTGCCGCGGGCCGCCGAACCTAACCGGCCAGCGGGCGGCGCTTGGCGTGGTGAGTTGCCCAGGGAGGTGGCCTGCGGGTAGCCAAGGCAACCGCAGCGCCGGCCTACGTAGCCAAGATCCCACGTTGGGTTGCAGGGGCGGCATGGTCAAGGGTGCCTGTTGGAAGCCCCAGGCCAAGGTAGCTACGCCCCCGAATGCCGGGTGCCACTATTCGTAGCGGAGCGCTTCGATCGGGTCCACGTGGGCGGCTTTGACCGCCGGGTAGGTGCCGAAGATCAAGCCCACCGCGCTGCAAATCAACAGGCCGAGCCCGACCCAGTCCAACGGAATGACCGGTGTGAGCTTCAGGACCCAGGCCGCCACGTTGCCCCCGGCCAAACCCAGCGCCACGCCCAACACCCCGCCTACCTGGCAGAGCACGATCGCCTCGGCAATGAACTGGGTGAGGATGTTGCGTTTCTTGGCGCCCACCGCGCGCCGGATGCCAATCTCACGGGTCCGCTCGGTCACGGACACCAGCATGATGTTCATGATGCCAATGCCGGCGGCCAGCAACGCAATCCCGCTCACCAGCGCCACCCCAATGCGCACCGCCCGGGTGAGCGTGCGGAACTGGGCCACCAACGAATCGTTGGTGAACAGCTCGAAATCATCCGGTTCGCCTGGCGGCACTTTGCGAATGGTTCGGAACGCGCCCCGGGCCTGCTCGATGGTGTCTTCCAACAGCCGCGCGTTGGGGGCTTGGACCAGGATGGTCAGGCTGCGGAAATGCGCGCCGAACCGGTTCAGCCCGGTGGTGATGGGGATGGCCAGAAAGTTGTCCTGGTCGCCGCCCAAAGTCTTCCCGCGCGGCTCCAGCACGCCCACCACGGTGTAGTTGATGCCGCAGAACTTCACGCGCTCGCCCAGGCCGGTGCTGAAGGGGAACAGTTTCTTGGCCAGGCTGGCGCCCAGCACGCACACGTCCCGGGCGCCATCCACGTCCGGCGCCAACAGCGCCCGGCCCCGGGCCACGGTCCAGTTCTTGGCCTCGAAGGTCTCGGGCGACACGCCCAACAACGGCACGTCCGGGTCGGTGGTGACGTAGCGGGACAGCACCGCGTCGGTCCTGAACCGGGTTTCCACCGCCACAGCTTTGGCCTGGGGCAATCTCAGTTTGAGTTGTTGGACCTGCGCCCAGGTGATGTTTTTGCGGCGCCAGATGCGTTCCCAGCTTTCCCGGCCGCCGACCTGGATGACCGGCCATTTCTGGATGCTGAAGGTGTGGGTGCCGAGCTGGCTCAGCTCCGTTTCGATCTGGGTCTGGAGCACGCGCATGGCCGTCATGACCACGATGATCGAAAAGACGCCCACCATCACCCCCAACAACGTCAGCGCCGACCGCAGTTTGTGCGTGGCCAGCGCGCTCGTGGCCATCCGCACGCTTTCGTGCAGCTCGGCGCGCAACCGGGCCAAGCCGGGTCGCCGGGCGATGGGCTGGCGGTGGCTCATTCAGCTCGCAACGCGTCCACGGGGTTGAGCCGCGCCGCTCGCCAGGCGGGCATGAAGCCGGACACCACCCCGGTGAGCAACGCCACCACCAGGGCCAAGACCGCCACCTGCGCGGACATGGGCGCCGGGAAAAACTTCTTCACCGCCAGGCTGGCGGAGAAGGCCAGGGTCAGCCCCACCACGCCGCCAAACAAACACAGCACAGCCGCCTCCATCAAAAACTGCAACAGGATGGCCCGGCGCCGTGCGCCGATGGCTTTGCGGATGCCAATCTCGCGGGTGCGTTCGGTGACTGACACAAACATGATGTTCATGGTCCCGACCCCGCCCACAAACAGCGACAGACCCGTGATGAACAAACCCACCGAGGCGATCACCCGGGCCACGCGATTGAAGGTGTTGATGATGATCTCCTGCTTGTTGATGGCAAAGTCGTCCTCAGCTCCGGGCGGCACGTGCCGGGCTTTACGCAAAATGCCGCGAATCTCCTCCTCGGCTTCGTCCATCTGCGCCGGGTCGCGCACTTTCACCCGGATGAGCAGGTAGGGCCGCCGCTCGAAGTCGGCGGTGAACCGGGTGATGGGGACGATGACCTGGTTGTCCATGTTGGCGAACAGGAATTCGCCGAACCGGGCCAGCACACCCACCACCTCGTAGGTGGTCTCGCCGATCTTGATGCGCTCGCCCAGGCCGGAACCGCCGGGGAACAGGCGCGCCGCCACCTCGGCGCCCAGCACGCAAACCGGGCGTGCGCCGGCCACTTCTTCCGGCGTGAAGAACCGCCCCTGGCGCACGGTCAGTTGCCGGACCAGGGCGCCGTGTTCGTTGTTGCCCGCCACCCACACGTCCCGGGCGGTCCGGTCGCGGAACTTGACCGGGCGGCTGGTGCCAGCTTCGACTGCCACGGCCAGAGCATAACGAGATTCCCGCTCGATGGCCCGCGCCTGATCCAGCTCGATGGGCCGGCGGTTACGGTACCTCCAAAACCCCACGGGCCGTTCCCAAGGGAATCGCTCGATGAAAAGCACGTCCGAGCCCAGTCCGGCGATGCTGCGCAAGAACATCACCCGCAACCCTTCCAGCGCGGTGGCCATGAGCGATACGGTCAGGATGCCAATGACGATGCCCAGGGTGGTGAGGGCCGACCGGAGTTTGTTGCCCCACAAGGCCGCCAGGGCAATCTTCCAGCCTTCGCGCAGCTCGATGAACAGGCGCCCGGTCGGTGCCCGGCGGCGTGGCGGTTCAGTGGGCTGAGGGCTTGCGTTCATCGCCTGCGATCTGGCCGTCACGCAATCGCACGATGCGGCGGGCGTGGCGGGCGATGTCTTCCTCGTGGGTCACCAGAATGATGGTGTGGCCCTGACGCCACAGCTCATCAAACAGGGCCATGATTTCCGCGCCGGTCTTGGAGTCGAGGTTGCCGGTGGGTTCGTCGGCCAGCAGGATCGAGGGTTGGTTAACCAGCGCCCGGGCGATGGCCACCCGTTGGCGTTGGCCTCCGGACAGTTCGTTGGGCTTGTGATGCACTCGGTCGGCCAGGCCGACCGCCGTCAGCGCGGCTAGGGCTTGGGCGCGCCGGCGGGCTGCGTCCACCCCAGCATAAATGAGCGGTAGCTCGACGTTGTGCAGGGCATCCGAGCGCGGCAGCAGGTTGAAGGTTTGGAACACAAACCCGATCTCGCGGTTGCGGATGTCGGCAAGCTGGTTGTCGTCCAGGTCGCTGACATCGGTGCCATTCAGCTCGTAGCGCCCGCTGGTGGGCGTGTCCAGGCAGCCAATGATGTTCATGAGGGTGGACTTGCCCGAGCCGCTCGGCCCCATGATGGCCACGTATTCGCCGCGCTCGATGTCCAACGTGACCTCGCGCAGCGCGTGGACGGTCTCGGCGCCCACCTGGTAGAGCCGGCTAATACGTTGAAGGCGAATGAGGGCCACGGGATTTGCGTTGGATGAGTCAGGGTTCACTGACCAGAGCGGCCGAAGCCCGATCCGGCCCGGGGCCTATCTGGGCTTATCGGCCTCGTTCTCCTCCTCGACCGGCTGGCCTTTCTTGATCTTGCTGCCATCTTGCAGGTCGCGGTTGATGGCCTTGTAGCCGCCGGAGACAACTTCCTGGCCTTCCTGCAAGCCCTCGACAATTTCCACCCAGCGATCATCGCTGATGCCGCGCTTGACGGGCACCATCTTGACCCGATCGCCTTCCACCACAAACACCACCTCGATGGGCTTGGCCGCCTCGGCCGGCTTGCGGCTGCCTTCAGCTCCGGCCGGGTTGCCGCTCGAAGCCCGGGGCGAGTTGGCTGAGGCGTGGTTGGGCGAGCCGGGCTGGGTTTCGGGTTTCTTGGGCGGGCGGGTGGTCACGCTCTGGATCGGCACGGTCAACACGTTGGTGCGAAACCGGGTCTCGATTTCAGCGGTGACCGACATGCCGGGCCGGAAGGCTTCTTTTTCCTGGATGCGGATTTTGACCTCGAACTTGGTGGCTTCCTGTTGAGCGGATGCGGCGGCTGCGGCAGCCGAGCCGGAGCCGAGGCCTTTGGCTGCATTGGCAATTTCGGTGACAATCCCGTGGAACTGCCGATCGCGGAAGGCGTCCACCTCCAGCCGCGCGTGCTGCCCCAGTGCAATGAGCACAATGTCCACCTCGCCCACTTCGACCCGCGCTTCCATGTCGTCGAGGTTGGCCAGGGTCATGATCTCGGTCCCGGCCATCAAGGCTGTGCCCACGACCCGTTCGCCTTTCTGGCATCGGAGCCGGGTGACCGTGCCGTCCATCGGGGCTACGATGGTCGTCTTGGCCAGGTCATCTTCAGCCCGGGCCAAGGCGGCTCTGGCTTGCTCGACCTGATGGGTGCTGGTCTCGAAGGAGGCTTGGGCTACGGCTAAGGCCGTTTTGGCTTCCTCGAACTGCGATTCGGACACCAGCTTGCTTTCGAACAATTGCTGGATGCGCTTGAATTCGAACTGGGCCTTGTCGAGGTTGGCTCGGGCGAGGTTGCTGTTGGCCAGGGCCGATTGGTAAGTGGCCTCAGCGGAGCGGCGTTGGGCGAGGTAGTTGTCCGGCTTGATCCGCACCAGCACATCGCCTTTCTTGACCTGTTGACCCTCTTTAACCGGCAGGTCCACGATCTCGCCGCTCACCTCGGGCGCGATGACCACCTGCACCACCGGCTGGATGCGGCCGTTGGCCACCACCACCTCGGTCAGGTTCCGCCGCGTCACCGGCTCGGTCTGCACAATGACCACCGGCTGACGCGCCCGCAGCCAGGCCCACACTCCGCCCCCGGCCCCGAGCAGGCCCAAGACCAGCAAGACCCACACGGTGCGGCGTTTACTGCGTTTGGCGTTTGCCATGAACCTTGTTAGTCAAAACCGGATCAGCGACTTTGGTTGCGCTGGTTGGCCGGCCGTGAGCCCTCTGACCGACCGGTGCTGGATGGGCGCACTGGGCTCAGCCACGCCACAGCCGCGCACCGGTCTCACGCGCCTTCCTTAGGCAGAAGGCTGGCCTGAGGGGTGATTTCGCCGCTCTGTTACTTTTCAGTAGCCCCTCAGCGCAACGCAGAACCAAGGGGCTCAACTGGCCAAGATCCGCTCCAGCCGCTCGACCAGTTGGCGCAGGCCTTCCGGGCTGTCGCCGCCTCCCTGCTCGGTGATGGCCCAACCGCGGTAACCGATTTCGTCCACTGCCTTCATGATGGCCGGCCAATCGTTATCGCCTTCCAGCAAGGGGACATCGAACCCCTTCCACAGGCCTTCTTTGTCCCGTTTCTTGCGACTGAACTCTTTGATGTGCAATTGAACGATGCGTTTGCCCAAGATGCGAATCCACTGCTCCGGCCACCCGTAATTGACGACGTTGCCACAATCAAACTGCCAACCCACCCACGGACTGCTCAGTTCGTCCACATACCGCGCCGCCTCCAGCGGGCTGAGCAGGAAATGGTTCCACACATTCTCGATGGCAATCTTGACGCCCAGCTCCTCGGCCAAAGGCAGGGCTTGGCGAATTTGCTCCTGCGACCGGCTCCAAGCTTGGTCGTAGCTGACCTGCTTGGTGACCACCGCCGGCACCAACAAGATCGATTGGGCGCCGTAGCGCTTGGCGTCGCGCAAGGTCTGCCGCAACGCTTCCAACCCTTCGGCACGCACTTTGGGGTTGGGGTCCGACAACGGCTTGGCCCAGTGATGCTCGCCGCAGACGCTGGGGATTTCCAAGCCGGTGGCATCACGAGCACGCAGCACCTCCTCCTGGTTCATGTGGCTCATCACCTCGACCCCGTCGAACCCGGCGGCTTTGGCCGCCTTGAACTTGTCCAGCACCGAGCCTTTGATGCCGATGGTGGCATACATGATGCCCTTCTTCAGGGGGCGCTTTCGGACTGGGGCTGGCTCAGCCGCCCCGAGTGCGGGAGCCAAAGCCGCACCGCCTGCAACCACGGCAGCAGTCTGGATAAATTCACGGCGGCTACAGGTGGCACTGACCGAACGCTGGACCGAAGCGTTATACATGGCGCTGTGGTTCATACTGCCTGTTCCGGCTCAAGTCAAGACAGGCCACCAAGCCACGGCGTAGCCGCCGCGGTTACGCGGCGGACCCGACGGACTTGGCCAACCAGAAGGATCAATCCGCCCGCTTACGTCGGCGGCTACCAAGTCTTCCGCCGACTCACGTCGGCGGCGACAGGGCGGGCGGTTAGTCTTTTTCGGTGCCGGTAATCCAGCACTTGCGCATGACTTCCAGCGGCGGAACTTTCAGCGGCCGCACGATGCGGAACCCGACCCACTGCGCGTCGGTCAACCACCAGATGCTCTTGGGCAATTGCGGGTCTTGAGCTTTCCAACTGCGATCCGAGCCGCGTCGGGCGCCGCTGCGCAAGGCCTCAGGCGGATCGTCCCAGGAACCGCCACGAACCACGTGCGGGTACGGTTGAGTAGCTTGGAGCCAAGGTTCCAGCACGACGCCTTTTTGATGGCATTCAGCGTAGAAGGTTGGGCTGTATTGGTCCAAGCACCACTCCAGCACGTTACCGTGCATATCGTATAGGCCCCAGGGATTGGGCTTCTTGCGGCCCACCTTTTGGTACTTGAAATCGCTGTTTTTGTCGAACCAAGCGTATTCGGGCAGCTTGGCTGGGTCATCCCCGAAAGAATAGGCGGTGGTGGTGCCGGCGCGGCAGGCGTATTCCCACTCCGCCTCGGTCGGCAAGCGGTAAAAGTGGCCGGTCTTGGCGCTGAGCCATTGACAATACTTGGCGGCAGCGTGGTGAGTCATCGCAATGGCTGGGTAGCCGTCTTTACCCATGCCAAAGCTCATTTCGACATAGGGTTTGGAGGGCCGAGTCACCGCATCCGCCAGCTTGTCTCCTTCGGGATCCGACTTGAGTGTCTCGCGGAGCTTGCGCTCTTCCTCTGGATACATGAATAGCTCGTACTCGTTCCAGGTCACCTCGAATGCGCCCATCCAGAACGGCTCGATTTTGACCCGGTGCTGCGGGCCTTCGTCAGGTTTGCGGCCTGGCTCGGTCTCTGGCGTGCCCATGACGAACTCGCCTCCGGGGATCGGCACCATCACATACCGCACGGTGGTGCCTGGGATGGTGTTGGTGTAAGGCTTCATGTCAGCTTCAGACTGTTCTTTGAGGGTGGCCAAGATGCGTTGGCGGATCAGAGGCACGGTGGATTCGTCGGTATCGGCCAAAGACGGGAGTGCGCCTTGAGCAAGGAGTGCATTGGTGTTGCCGGTGCGCCGGTAAATGGCGTAGTGGGTCGAATACTTGATCTTGCCAGCGGCAGGGGCCGACACCACCAGGAACGCGTTGTCCAGGGCCGTCGCGCCGCTGAGCACTTCGCCATCGGCGGGCGTGAGGCTTTGTACCTTGGCCGGAGGCCGGCTGGCATCGAAGCTGAATACCCCACCGCTGTCGCCAGTGCCAAAGATGATCACCAAGCCATCCCGCTCACCCTGAGGCACTACGGCCAGCGTCTTGACCGGCTGGCCCAGGTCGAAAGTTGCAGCCGGGCCAAAAGTCACTTTCGCCAGACTCGCATCGCTGACCGGACGCACTAGCAGCGCCGAGCTACCGGGCTGAAAGAACAGCACTTGCAGGTGGGGTCCACCGCTGAAGTTGCCAATCACGTAATCCAAGCCCGACTCCAGGTCGGGCACCGAGCCGATGGTCCGTGGCGTTCCGCCAGCAAACGTATCCACGCGGAAGGTATCTTTGTCTTGACCGCTGATGAGGCTGCAGACCAGTTCGGCTGCATCGGGTTGTAAGCCCAGGCGCACGGTGCGGGCATGGGCTAGCGTGCCGGGCAGATCGACATCGGTGAGTCGGCGCAGTTGGCCAGTCTGATTGCGGAACAGGGTCCACTTGTTTGGTGTGGGCGAGTTGTACATCGAGCTGATGGCGAGGTCTGGCCAGGGGGTATCGTCAGCGCCACCGATCTGGATCGCAACAACCGTGTTGGGCCCAAGCCCAGGGGCTGATACTGGCACCGGCGGGTTCATGGCTGCCGGCTCGCCCGGCGCCAGCAACGCCACCGTGTTGGCATCGGCTGCCACCAACGCAAGCGCGTCCTTGCCCGACTCCAGGAGCCGGCCCACTGCAACCGCACTGACATCCTTGACGCCGCTCTCCTTGTAGTTGGCCCATGTGAACGTGCCCGGGCTGGTCTGGTAGCCTACTCGCACCCGGCCAGTCTCGCGGTCCACGATCACCGCGTCGGCCCGGCCATCGCCATCGAAGTCGCCGCAGGAAAGGAACTCTTTTTCGGTTTCGTTAACAAACGCAGCGCTTGCCGCAGGCGCCGCCTGGGCCTGCCAAGCCACAAAACCGTCCCACGCTATCAGCGCTACCTGCACGATGCACACCAGTCGAATCATCATCTTCATACCCTAAACCTAAAAATGTGCGGCGAGTCTCTGCACCCCGCCGCCGATTGTCAAAACTTTGACGCGCTACTGACAACCGGATTCAACCGCCCCACAGCCGCTGTTGGGGCGGGCGGCCAGCCCATCTCGGGCGCAGTGCCGGCGGCGCGCCGACCTCAGCCCCAGCCTTCCAGGCTGCGCCATGGGACTGGGACGTCTTGCAAGCCAAACTACGTTCGGCGCGAAAGGTGCTTCGGGCCGGGTTGCAGGGCGGCCCACTTGGCCGTATGGTGCGGGCATGAAGAAGCTGCTGATCGGTTTTCTGCTGGGCGTGGCCGCCGGCTGGGGAGCTTATTGGTATGTGGACCACCACAAGTTCGAGGCGTGGCGCACCAAGCAAAAAGTCGTTCACCGCGCCGAGGCAACCGCCGAGTCCATCAAACGCTCCGTCCGGGTGACCGTGGACGACGTGGTCGAGGAGCTGGCCCGCACCGGCACTGTGATCCGCGAAAAGGCGCGCAAGGTCGGAGACGCTGTGGCCGACGCGGCCGCAGACCTGCGGCTGACGGCGGCCATCAAAACCAAGCTGCTGGCTGAGCCGGGCCTATCGGGCGCTAAGATCAACGTGGACACCGCCGATGGCGTGGTCACCTTGTCCGGCACTGTCACCAGCACCAACCAACTGGTCCGGGCCATGAACATTGCCCTGGAGACCGAGGGCGTGCGCAAAGTGGTTTCGACCTTGCAGGTCAAACCCCAGACATTGTGACGCCGGAGCCGCAGCACCAGGTAGCCCGTCCAAGCTTATTGGGCGAAAGCCACGTTCACCAGTGTGACCAAGTGAATTGGCCCCTAGCCCAGCGGGCTGCTTGTGTTCGGCCTTGTGAAGCCCGGGGCCAAACCCCAAGATTCGCCGCCAATCATGGACAGCGTCGAAGCTGCCGTAACTACGCCGCAGCCTGCCCCGGTGCCGCCGTTACCTGAGGATGCGACACCGGAGCAGAAAGAGCTGCATTGGTTCACCTACCACTACCAAGGCGATCACCAGCGGCAACTGACCCTCCGGGCGGTGTTGATGGGCGGGTTCTTGGGCATGTTCATGTCCATCTCGAATCTCTACACCACGCTGAAGCTGGGCTGGTCGTTTGGCGTAGCCATCACCGCATGTGTGTTGTCGTTTGTGATCTGGAACGGGCTGCGCGCGCTTTCAGGCGGGCGGCTGAGCCGCATGTCCATTCTGGAGAACAACTGTATGCAGTCCACCGCCTCGGCTGCGGGCTATTCGACCGGCGGCACCGTGGGCACGGCCTTTGGCGCGCTGCTGCTGATCCAGGGCCAGCACCAGCCGTGGCAGGTGCTGGTGCCGTTTGTGTTGTTGACGGCGGCCTTGGGTGTGTTCCTGGCCATCCCGATGAAGCGCCAGATGATCAACTACGAGCAGCTCAAGTTCCCCAGTGGCATTGCGGCAGCCGAGACGCTCCGCAGTCTGTATTCCCAATCCAAGGAAGCCCTCCAGAAGGCCTGGTCGCTGATCTTGGCGCTGGGTTTTGGCGGGCTGGTCGGGCTGCTGCGCAGTTGGGGCACGTTGCTGGACCAACTTCGGGCCGCAGGCCGACCCCAACCGTGGCTTGAACAGGTGCATCGGATGGCGTTTATCCCGGAAGCGTTCCGATTCGAGGGCCTGCTCAATCCCCTGTCGCGCGGGCACATGGCCGGCCTGGCCTTCGAGCCGAGCGTGTTGTTGATCGGGGCCGGGATGATCGTGGGGCTGCGGGTTTCGCTGTCGATGTTGCTGGGCTCAGTGCTGCTGTATTACGCAGTGGCACCGTATCTGTTGCAGGTCGATGCCGCGCAAGCTGGGGTGGCTGGGTATGTGCCCTCGTTCAGGCTCAGCCCGGAGGGTGACTTTAACCCGACGCGCTGGGCGTTGTGGGGCGGCACATCGGTGATGGTCTTTTCCAGCCTGGCGTCGGTGGCGCTGCAATGGCGCACGTTGGCCCGGGCCTTTCGCCTGTTTCAACAACGCAGCGGCACGGTTCAAAGCGACCGGCTGGCTGCCATCGAGGTGCCCACCAGTTGGATGGTGCTGGGGCTGGTGCCCATCACTGTCGGGCTGGTGATCCTGCAAGCGCTGGCTTTTGGCGTATCGGTGCCCCTGGGGTTGTTGGCGGTGGTGATGTCGTTTGTGGTGTCGCTGGTCTGTTGCCGAGCCACGGGCGAGACCGACACCACGCCCATCGGCGCCATGGGCAAGGTGACCCAGCTATTGTATGCGGTGTTGCCTGGCGCCAAAGGCAACACCGTTATCAACCTGATCTCAGCCGGCACAACCGCCGCCGCCGGCGGCAGTGCGGCAGACCTGCTGACCGATCTGAAGAGCGGTTACATTTTGGGTGCCAACCCGCGCCGCCAATTTCTGGCTCAGTTCTTTGGCGTGTTTTTCGGCACGCTGGCTGTGGTGCCCGCTTGGTATCTGATGGTGCCGGATAAAGCAGCCCTGGAAGCGTTCAATCCACCCGCTACCACCATGTGGAAAGCGGTAGCTGACCTGCTGACTCAGGGCGTGCATCTGCTGCCCCGGACAGCCTTGATAGCCATTGTGGTGGGTGGCTTGGTGGGGCTGGGCTTGCCGGTGCTGGAGAAGTTGGCTCCCAAAGCGCGGCCTTACTTGCCTTCGGCCATGGGGCTGGGCTTGGCCTGGGTCATTCCGTTCCAAAACAGTCTCTCATTTGCTATCGGCGCAGTGGTGGCTGAGGTGTGGATGCGGCTGCACCGGGCCAGCGCCTCGACGTTCACCGTGCCAGTGGCGTCCGGGCTGGTGGCAGGAGAATCCCTGGTGGCGGCGCTGATAGCCATCCTGTGCACCTTGGTCGGGTTGATGGCTGGCCGACTGTAGTGGGTCGATGCCAATCAGATCGGGTCCATGCGCACCCTACCCGGTGCCTGACCAACGGACAGGGTTGGACAAAACCTGTCGAGCCACTCAAGCTATCCAGCCCATGAACGCGTTCATCTTGACCTGCGCCGCTGCACTGGTGCTAGGGCCGCTGGAGACCGGCCAGGCGGCCCCCGACTCTAAAGATCTTCTGCCCCGACCCTATCCGGAGCGGTTGCGGTGGTGGACTGAGGGCCGGTTCGGCATCTTCATCCATTGGGGACCAGTTAGCCTCAAAGGCACCGAGATCAGTTGGTCCCGCGCCAACACCAATCCCAAATGTCCCAACAAAGGACCCATCCCCGCCGAGGTGTATGACAATCTCTACAAGCAGTTCAACCCGGTGAAGTTCAACGCCGCCCAGTGGGTGCGGCTGTTCCAACAGGCCGGGGCCAAATACTTCGTGCTGACGGCCAAGCATTGCGACGGGTTCCTGCTGTGGCACTCGCAAGCCGACGATTACAACATCGCCCACAGCCCATTCGGCCGCGACATCTGCGCCGAGCTGGCCGAAGCGGCCCGGGCGGCGGGCCTGCGGGTGGGTTGGTACTTCTCGCCCATGGACTGGCGCGACCCGGACTTCCGCAGCGAGCGCCACGCGCGTTTCCTGAGCCGTATGCAGGCGGAGTTGCGCGAGTTGCTCAGCCGCTACGGCCGCATTGACCTGCTGTGGTTCGACTGGGACGGCCGCGAACCGCTCTACGATCAGGCCCGCACCTACGCGCTGGTCAAAGAGCTGCAACCGCACATCCTCATCAACAATCGCCTCGACCTCGGCCCCGGCAACAACAACCGCCAGATTCTGTCGCCACACGCCGATTATTACACGCCGGAGCAGGAAGTGGGCGCCTACGACGATCAGCGGCCCTGGGAATCGTGCATGACCACTTCACGCCGCAATCAATGGGCCTGGGGCGGCCCGGACGACGGCGTCAAATCGCTCGACACCTGCCTGGCCATGCTGATCCGGTGCGCAGGTGGCGATGGCAACCTGCTGCTCAACGTCGGCCCGATGCCCACCGGCGAGATCGCACCCGAACAGGCGGGCATCTTGCGGGGCATCGGCGCCTGGCTTGACCAATACGGCCAGAGCATCTACGGCACCCGCGGCGGCCCGTTCAAACCGGGCGATTACGGTGTCTCGACCCGTAAGGCCAACACCGTCTTCGTCCACATCCTCGATTGGCCGGACGATGTGATCCGGCTGCCAGCCATCCCGGCCAAGGTTGTGCGGAGCCGGGTGTTGACCGGCGGCAAGGCTGAGGTGCAGCAGACCGCCGATGGCATTCGGATCGCCGTGGCTGAGGCGGACCGGCGGCCGGTGGACACGATTGTGGCGCTGGAGCTGGATCGCTCGGCGCTGGAAATCCCGGCCGTCAACGTGCCCTCACCCGTGCCCCTGACACTGAAGGCCAAAGCCACGGCCTCCAACGTCTATCGGAACCTACCCGAATATGGCCCGGACAAAGCGGTGGACGGGAAACTGGACACTCGCTGGGCCACCGACGCCGGCGTCAAAGCCGCCTGGCTGGAATTGGACCTGGGCCGAGAGGTGACCTTTCGCCGCGCGGTACTTCACCAGGCATACCCGGAGCTGAACCGGGTCCGGCAGTTCGCCCTCGAAGCCTGGGCGGACGGACAATGGCAAGCGTTCTATCGCGGACAAACCCTGGGCGCAAAACTCAACGCCAGATTCGACCCGGTGACCGCCCGGCGGGTGCGCCTGAACATCACCGAGGCCACCGACGGCCCCACCTTCTGGGAGGTCCAACTGTTCCCGTAGGCCGGCGACGTCCAGCCTGCAGCCAAACACCACCGGCTGCCGAGCCGGCGCCGGTCAGCCAAGCTCCCCCGCAACTCGCCCTGACAGCAGGTCACCAGGCTGAGCTGCCCGCACACGCTCGGCCAGTTGGCCCTCAGCTCGGCCAGCTCTTCTGCGCGGTGACAGAGGGGACGCAGTCGGAGCGGCCAAGAACCCCGGCGCATTAAACGGACCTCGGTCTATCGTTCGGCTTAAGTGGTCAGTGGTTCCAGTGGTTCCCAAACCCAGTCGGGATCCGAAAGCCCTTCGGACCCGGCGCCGCCGTCGTCCCGGCCGTTCCACCCCACCGACCACAAGACAAATCGTCCATCGGGGGTGCGGTGGTAGCGCATGGGCTGGCCGACAATCACATCGGCTGGCACCTTGGCCACCCAGCGCGGAGCCAGCGCGTCCAAGCTTTCCGGATACTGCCCGTGGGCCAGCCGATATCGTTCCAGCGCACAAGCCAGCCCGTCGGTTTGGCTGGAAGCGTGAAGACAGGAAAACCGCACGTAGATGGTCACCACCGCAGCAGACAAGTCCTGACCAGTAGGTGATGCATGGTTGGGGTCTCTCCGGAGCGGACCGCTCGGTTGCAACCTAGCCCCATCGCAGGCCACGCAACCGGGACCGATCCGCTGGCGACGCACCTGCCCTACCAGCAGGAACAAGCCCTAAACTGCTCGCCTCCGGTGACCGTTTTCCTGCCGCGGTGCAAGGGCCGCACGGCTCACTGGTCAAGGTACCCAACGCGCTAAAACCGTTGCGGGCTGTTGGCCTCGTTGTCGGTCTGCGCATCGCTTGCCCCGGTTGCTGTCTTCACCCCCACCTCGGTCCAACTGGCCTCCGCGAAGTTGGTCGTGCATTCCAACACCTAATTGGTGCCGGCAAACGTGTTGGTATGATGCACCGTCATGCTGTTGCCAGAGCAGGTGAGGTGAGTGATGCGCGGTCGAAACAGCCGACTGAGGTCGATAACCGTCAATCCCCACTGCCCATCCGCCACGGAGGCGTAGGGGCCGTTCACAGCCATGCCGTAGGCGCACCCACCACGTGGCCAACCGGGCCATTGGCCCACCAGGACCGGGTCGGCCGCGGGCGCTGGCAACGCCAAATCAAGGGCCAGCCCGCCGATTCAGCCGCACCGGGCCGTGCCGGCCAACCAAACCCAAGGCGCGTGTGAGTTCATGACGGTTTCCTTTCGAATCCCGGTCTGTCGCTCAAGAATCTTTGTCGGGAACCCCTAGCGTTTCCACAGACCAACCTGGCCGCTGAAACTGCAAGCGCACTGACGCCAAATCCCCGTTGGTCAACGTGAGTTCGTTGGCCGCAGCAGCACCGCACTGACCGACCTGGCCTAATCATGGGGAGGAACTGATTCACACTTAAACCGTGCCCGACTTCCCTCAGGCGCTCAAGGCCCGCTCTAGGATTATCTCGTGCTGGGGTATCCCGCTTCAATGCCGGTTCGTGGGGCTGCCGATAGGGCTGGTGGCATTAGCGCCACGCTCCCTCCCAGCCGGACGACCGCTTTTCCCGCATCCGGCTCTCCGGCCAGTGCCGATCCCAGCGAGATTGACCATAGGCACAGGACCCGTGTTCCAGACCAAACAGCCCCTCTGCCCCAAACCCTCGGTTGTCCAATCCGGGCGCGCCGTCGTTGCGCCAGACCGCTAAAAAGGCCGCCTGCAGATTGCGCTCCGACAGCACCTTGTCCGAGAGCCGAAACCATTGGGCGCTGGGCTCGCTTTCTTCCAGCCGGATTAGCCTGCGATCCGTCCATACCGAATGTTCCACCCACCACCAGCGGTGGCGGATGCCTGCGGGTTGTGGAGCCCAGGTCGCCCCCGCCAACGGCCGCCGCTCGATGACTGTCGTCATTCGTCATCGACTTCACGCCTCCACTTTCCTACGTCCCTTGGCTCCCCGGGCATTTCCCCGCTTCAGCGCTACTCCGGACGCTCTGACTGCCAGTCGGCGAAACGGTAAACTGGCAGCTTGCGCGACAACCCCGATGCATCGGTATGTTGGGCTGTCCCAGCATCACGTGCCTGCTGGCTGAGGCCCGAAGTGGCTCGGCTGTGCCTCGACGGGCCTGCCCATCCGCAGTAGCAGCGTGACTACCGCCACCAAAGCCAGCAGCGTCAGCCCCAGGTCAAAGCCCGTGTAAGCCAACCGGGTAAGCGTGGCGAGGAAACTGAACTTCAACAGCATCAACCCGCCGCACGCGCCGGTGAACACCAGCAGCACCCACAACGCGTTCCTCAAACCCGCTGGCGTGGCAGCCGCCGCTTTGTCCGGGCGACGTTGCAAAGCAAGCACCAGCCCCACCAGCAGAAGCCCGATGCCGATCCAGAAATGCGCTGCGTCAAGCGTGAAGCGCCGGGCAGTCATGTATTCGGCCAGGTCGGGCGTGCGCGCAACGATCAGGCCGGCAACCACAAAACCCGCAAGTGCCAGCCATGCCCACCCGGTTGCTGCCCGGGATGAGACAACCCCGTGACGCACGGCAACTCCCCGCAGGCCAAGAATCACCAGCAGCACGGTCAACAGGGCCAGCAGCGCGTACAGCACCGGCTTGAGCGTTTCTTCGCGGAACGCGCCCAGGCGGACTGAGGCGGCTGAGTAACCGAGGATGGTGTAGTTCGGCGTCCACACCGGTCGGGCATCGTCAGCCGAAAACGCGGCCAGCAACACCGGTTGATCGAAGAAACGCGAGTTGTACGAGTGGCAATCGGTGCAACCACCCGAGCCAAGCGCAGCACGTGCGGGAGCAATATCGTGATTGTACTTGTGCACGTTGGCGTACGGCGTGGCTTCCCATTCGTGCTTTTCCAGCACACGGTATTGCGTACCGGAGCTGTACACGCGGTCGCCGGAAACCCACACGACCCGTTTGCCGACCAGATCATAACCGAGCGATGTGAGATGTCGGGAGACAGCGGTGATGAGGGCGTCGATTTCTTCAGGCCGGTTGATTTCGATGTGTCCGTCGCCGTTGTCATCGGTGATTCTAGCTAGTTCGGCGTATTTGTTCGTATCAGCCAAATGCGCTTTCCACATGGCCACAATGTCCGGCGGCCGCGGCTGCATGAGACCTGGCTTGCCCGGCGTTTCGATGCCGGGCCAGGTGGAATGAATGCGGTTGACGGGGTAAATCTTGCCCTTGTAACGCACGAGCACAGGCCGGAACGTCTCGGTGGGTTTATCGTCGTAGCCCATCACCTTGAGCAGGCCATAGTGATTCCGATACACACCGTCCACACCGTAAAATGTCCAGAGCTGTTTCATGCCGGGATCAATCCATGGGTCCGGGTTGAACACGTCACTGGCCTGGACCTGGATGGGCATGACCTGTTTGGTTGGCGTGTGACAGGTCTGACAGGCGATGGTTTCCAGATGCAACGGCGGCAGCCACGAGTGTGTGGCGATCGGCGCACCGAACTGGCCGGTGGTATGACAACTGGTGCAATCGCGCATCGTGTTGTCCAAGTCATCCCGCACATGGCCGCCCGGGTCGTCGCCCTTGCCGAACTGATGCACCTCGTGCCCCTGAATACGCGGGTCATCGGCATTGCTGCCACCAGGATGACAATCCACACAACGCAGACCGGCGCGGAAATGAACGTCGGTACGGGCCCGGTAATCCGCCCCGCGCTTTTTCCAGCCGGGCTGTGCGTGGCATGCGAGGCAAGTCTCGTTCCGCGGTTGTGCCACCACGCGCACCTTGACGTTGCCGTCAGCGTCGAACCGACTCAGGTCGTAAATGACCTGGGGCACCTGATTACTTGCCACAGCACCGGTGACCTTGCCAAAGCCCGCACCTTCAGTGGCAGCCCATTTGAAGTTTAGCTTGGCCAGTTGATCGTTTCGCTTCTTGATGTCGTATTCGGGCAGGTGACACAAAAGACAATCGGCCTCGACCACGCCGCTTTCCGACCAACGCGCCTTGTAATAATCGCCGTCGAACCGGTTGTCGCCACCGGGAGTCAGCCCGCTTGTCGGGTCCCGCATCCACAGGTCATACCGTTTACCATCTCGATCGAACTCCAACGGCCCGCCCCCAGGATGGCACTGTGCGCACCCGGCGGTGATGAACGTGAACGATGTCATGTCTATCGTCACGGGTGACGCGTTGCTTTTGGGGGCCAAGTAACGGTAGAGCGGCGCGGGCGAACACCAGTTGCCGCCGTAGTTGCCGGGCGAAGACACCCATTGATAGCGCTCCGCCATGAGCGCCGGCACGGCCTCGCCCTTGCCCTGCTGGAAATGGAAGCCCTCGGTGATCTTGTTGTAATCGTGGCAGCCTGCCGCGCCGCAGGTCTGCTTGGGCGAGTAAGGCGCGGTAGCGTTCACTCCGCGCACCGGGTCAATGACGTTGCCCTGTTCGTCCTTGAGTTTGTAGGGCGGGCAGACACCCATCGCGCGCTTCGCCGGCTCGACGGCGGCGGTGTTAACTGCGGCGGCGGCGGCGCTCGCCGATGTAAGAACAACCAGCAAGACCACGCCGCTCCACAGCGGACGTCCCCAGCCTCGTAGCGCAGACTTCCAGTCTGCCGTATCGCGGATTTCCAATCCGCAAACGTCGCGGGCGACCGGACGCGCCCATTGTCTACACGCCCTGCCGGCTGGATGCCGGCGATACAGCAGGTTAGAAACCTGCGCTACCCAAGCCAGCGCCGCCGTTCGGCCGGGTCGTAGCGCAGACTTCCAGTCTGCCGTATCGCGGATTTCCAATCCGCAGACGCAGCGATCCGACCGGACACTGCGAAGTTCCAACCGTCTTCCGCCCTCCGATGGCCTGCCGGCTGGATGCCGGCGATACAACAGGTTGTCCCACTCTGCGGGATACGCTGGGAGTGCAACTGAGTTCTGTTTCATGGCGATTGTCCTTTCTGTGCAACGTTGGTTGAAGGCTCAGCAGTGAAGCTGCCGCCCAAAGACTTGATCAAAGCCACCGCCGCAACAAATCGTTGTCCCCGCAGCCGCGCCACGGCCCGCTCGCGTTCGAGCACCGTGTTTTGGGCCGTGGTCACGTGCAGATAGCTGACCAGGCCGGAGCGATAGCGGTTCTGAGCGATTTCGAGTTGCCTGCGTGCCGACGCCAGAGCAGCCAGTTCCTGTTCGTATTGATCGGCCAGCAGACGCTGGGCGGCGAGGTTGTCTTCGACCTCGGCAAACGCGCGCAACACAGTATCGCGATACCGCGCGACGGTCTCCTGGTAGGCTGCTTTTGCCCGGCGCATCTCTGCGCTCTTGCGCCCGCCTTCGAACAATGGCAGCGACACCGACGGTCCGACTGCCCATAACCGGCTGGGCCAGTCGAACAGTGTGCCTGCGTCAATGCTTTGGAAACCGGCCAGGCCGTTAAACCTGACGACCGGGAAGAACGCCGCCTTGGCGACGCCGATGGCAGCGTTGGCGGCGGCCATGCGTTGTTCGGCGGCGGCGATGTCGGGTCGGCGTTCGAGCAACGCCGAAGGCAACTCGGGCGGGATGAACGGAGATTCGCGGTCGAGCGAAACTGCGGGCAGTTTGAACAGCGGCGCTGGCTGGCCAGTCAGCGCGGCCAGGGCGTGCTCAAATTTCGCCTGCGTCAACGTGATGACCGGCAGTTGCGCCTCGGCGGTTTTCAATACGGTTTCCGCCTGCGCGACGTCGAGGTCGGAGACGAGTCCGGCCGCACGGCGATTGTGGGTCAGTTCGAGCGATTTTCGGTAGGCTTCGATGCTGGCGACCAGCGCGGTCTTTTCCGCGTCCAGCGCGCGGAGGGTGAAGTAATCGGCGGCAACCTCGGCGGCAATGGCGAGACGGACGCCTTCCAGGTCGGCGGCGTCGGCTTGGGCGATGGCGCGAGCGGATTCCACCTGACGCCGCACGCGTCCCCACAGGTCCACTTCATAGGTGAGGTCAAAGGGCAGAATGAACGTGTTGTAGGTCGGTGAGTTGCCCACCGCTTCGCCGGTCAGGTTGCTGGGGCGATTCTCCGAGGCCCGCTGGCGGGTCGCGGCGAAGCCCGCCCCGATGCGCGGGAACAGGCCGGAGCGCGCGACATCAGCGCTGGCGCGGGCCTGGGCGAAACGGGCGACGGCAGCCTGAAGCTGCTGATTGGCTTCGGCAGCCTGGGCTTCGAGCCGGTTCAATTCATCGTCGCCGAAGATTTCCCACCATGCGCCTTTGGGCAGATGGGCTTGGGGCGTGGCGGTTTTCCATTCGTTGGACGCACCGGCGTAGGCGTCCGGCATTGTCGTCACTGCCGCCGGCCGATGGTAGTCAGGTCCGACGGCGCAACCCGCGAACAGCATCAGCGTGACAATCGCCAGCGCGGCGAGCGCGCGGCACGTAGCGCAGACTGCCAGTCTGCTGTCTCGCGGATTTCCAATCCGCGGACGCGGCGACCCGGCGAGACGCTCCGAAGTTCCAATCTCCTTCTGCCATTCGACAGTCTGCCGACTGGAAGTCGGCGATACGGCAGGTTGGAAACTTGCGCTACGACGGAAGCGCATGTCCGCATCACTTCTGACGGAGGCCGTAGTCTGTGAGTGGGCACGCTTCATTTGCCTTTCCCAGTTGGCGCGGCTTCCAGCTTGGCTGCGGCGGCGATGCGCACCGTTGCGCCATCGGCCAGCGAATCGGGCGGGTTCAGTATCACGCGGTCATTGGTGCTGACACCGCCAAGAACCTCGACGAACGCCCCATAATCCCGACCCAGCTTGACATTCCGCAGTTCGACTTTGCCATCAGGCAAGACCAAGCCCACCTGCGGGCCTTCGGCACGGAACAACAGCGCGTTGCCCGGCAGCGTGAGCGGCGGAGCGCCTTTCGCGCCGACGAATTTCACCTCTCCAAAACACCCGGCCAGGATTTCGCCGCGCGAGTTGTCCACCTCGAGCTCGGTCAACAACGTGCGCGAGTCGGCGGAAATTGCGCCTGCAGTGCGCGCGACCGTGCAGGTGAAAACCAGGTTCGGTTTTTCAGGGATGACCAGTTCGGCTGATTGGCCCTGAGCGATTTTCAGCGCCTCAGCCTGGGGCACGCGCACATACACACGCAACTTGTCGGTCTGCGCGAGCCGGAACAGTTCCTTGCCGCCGCTCGCAGTCACCAAGTCGCCCACATCCACATTGCGCGCTGTGACCACGCCGGCGAACGGCGCGGTGATGCGAGCGAAGCCTTTCAATTCCTCGAGCCGCCGCACGTTGGCCTGCGCGGCCTTAACAGTCGCAGTTTTGAGGGCAAAGTCGGCCTGTTTTTCTGCTGTTTCTTGCTCGCTTACGCTGGCTGTCTTGAGCAACTCGGTGTAGCGCTCGGCAGTAGTTTTGGCCAGGGCCAGCGCGGCCTCGGACTCGGCCAGTTGATGGCGAGCGCGTTCCAGCTCCTGATCCAGCTCGGGCGTTTCGATTTCAGCGAGCAATTGACCGGCTTCGACCCGTTCACCGAGGTCCACGAGCCATCGTTTCAGGTACCCGCTGGCGCGGGCGTAGATGGGCGCTTCGATCCATGGCTTGATTTCAGCCGGCAGCGGGAGACCGGCCATGGGCTTGGCAGGTGCGGGCACAACGACGGCAACTGTCGGCACAGCCAGCTCGCGTGTTTCAGCGGCCCAAGCGGTGCGGTGCCGCAGTCGCGGCAAAAACCCGGTGATCACTACCACCACCAGCAGCACGAACAGAACGAGCGCGGCGCGGAAAAGTTTCGGGCTGGATTGTGACGGAATGGACGCTTCAGAATTCATAACGCTTCACAGTTTCATTGTATCGGGTGGAATGGCCGCATCGAGGTCCTCAGAAGTTCTCACCGGCACGCGGCGATGCAGAATGGTGAACACCGCCGGCACGAAGAACAGCGTCGCGAACGTGGCCACGATCAGACCGCCGATCACTGCGCGACCCAGCGGTGCGTTCTGCTCGCCGCCCTCGCCCAACCCGAGCGCCATCGGCAACATGCCGATAATCATGGCCAGTGCGGTCATCAGCACCGGGCGCAACCGGCCCACGCCGGCTTCCCACGCAGCGGTCAGGACGTCCATACCGCGGCGCAAATTGTTACGAGCGAATGTCACGAGCAACACGGCGTTGGCCGTGCCGACGCCAAGGCTCATAATTGTGCCCATTAAGGCCGGCACGCTCAACGTGGTGAAGGTCAGATACAATCCCCAAATCACGCCCGCGATTGCGCCCAGCAAGGCGGTGAGGATGATGAATGGATCGAGCCAGCTCTGGAAGTTGACCACCAACAGCAGATAAACCAGCACCAGTGCCATGACCATTCCAACAGCCAGCCCAAGGTAGCTTGCGTTCATCGTTTGCGCCTGGCCGCGCAGCACGATGAAGCTGCCACGCGGCAATTCCTTTTCCGCCTGCGCGATGAGCGGTTTGATGTCGCGCAAGACGCCGCCCAGGTCACGGCCATTCACGCCGGCCAGCACGTCAATGACCGGCATCACGTTGTAGTGATTGACGATGGGCGGAATGTTGGCCCGGCGCAGCGTGGTCAGGTTGGCAAACAATTGGATGTCGCCCTCGCTGGAGCGGCTGGCGCTGACCGGGATGGCCTGCAAAGCCGGGACGGAATCTATCGCCGGCTCGGGCACGCGCACGTTTACAAGGTATTGAACGCCGTTGCGCGGGTTGAGCCAGTAAATGGGCTGGACCTGGCCGCTCCCGCTGAGACCCAGCAACATCGCGTCGGCCACATCGCGCTGGGTCAAGCCGAGTTGCGATGCCTTGGTGCGGTCGGCAATCAGTTGCAGTTGTGGCAGGTCGGCTGGCTGTTGAACGCGCACGTCGGCAATTCCGGCTATGGCGCGAAGGCGCTCAGCCAACCGGTAAGCCAGAGCGCGGTTTTGTGCCTGGTCGCGCCCGACAATCTGGATGTCAAATGGCGCAGGCAGACCGAAATTGATGGTCTGGCTCACGATATCAGCCGGCAGGAAATAAAACGTCACGCCAGGGAACTCGCGGTTCAGTCGCGTCCGCAAACGTCGCACGTAATCCGCCGTTGGCTGATGCCCGCGACGCAGTGACACCAGAATGTCCGCATCGCCGCTGCCCACCAGCCCGCTGTCAATGTAGGTCAGCGGGATGCCGCCCCAGGGCAGACCGATGTTATCTATAATGCCAGCCAGTTCGTGCTGCGGAATTTCGCTGCGGATCACATGCTCGACCTGATCAGCCAGTCTCGCTGTTTCTTCGACGCGCGTGCCGCTGCGCGCACGCAGATGCAATCGAAACTGACCGGCATCTACGGTTGGGAAAAAGTCCTGGCCGAGCCACGGGATCAGGAAAGCTGTGCCGAGGCAGAACGCGAGGAACACCACTGAAAACGCACCCCGGTGCGCCAGGATCGCGCCGAGCCACCGCCGGTAACCTTCCCGGAAACGGGCAAAGCCGCGCTCGAAAGCCGCCTGCACCGCAACGAACGGGCGCACCCATGGCGCAACGTCGGTGGTATCGGTCAGATGCCCATGATACGCAGCCCGCCGGTAGAACCACATCACCAGCGTCGGCACGAGCGTTCGTGACAACACATAGCTGGCCAGCATTGCAAACACGACCGCCTCGGCCAGCGGCACGAACAGGTGGCGCGCCACCCCGGTCAAGAAAAACATCGGCACAAACACGATGCAGATGCACAGCGTGCCCACGAAAGCCGGCAACGCAATCTCCTGCGCGCCGTCCAGGATGGCTTGCACGGTCGGTTTGCCCATGGCCATGTGCCTGTGAACGTTCTCGATCTCGACCGTTGCGTCATCCACCAGAATGCCGACCGACAACGCCAGTCCACCGAGCGTCATGAGGTTGATGGTTTCGCCCAGCGCATGGAGGACCGCTATCGAGGTCAGCACCGACAACGGAATTGAGGTGGCGATGATCAGCGTGCCACGCCACGCGCCGAGAAACAACAGCACCATCAGCGCCGTCAATGATGCGGCGATGACGCCCTCTCTGAGCACGCCGTCAATCGCCGCGCGCACGAAAATGGATTGGTCGGCGAATTCCTGCGCCTGGAGTTCCGGTGGCAACCCGCGCAGTACGCGCGGCATCGCTGCTTTCACGCCTCGCACCACTTCGAGAGTCGAAGCTGCGCCACTCTTGAGCACGGTCAGCAACACGCCGCGCACGCCGTTGAGTCGGACAATGTTTTGCTGGGGCTGATAGCCGTCGTGGACGAAGGCCACATCGCGCACCCGGATGACGGCGCCATTGACGGTTTTGACGGGCA
>Ga0078972_1003256_pt1 | contig 37255 bp, 34 predicted proteins | sample YelNatPaOPGAMG01_FD_67568 | JGI IMG/M metagenome (GOLD analysis project Ga0078972, IMG submission 67568) | Hot spring thermophilic microbial communities from Obsidian Pool, Yellowstone National Park, USA - OP-RAMG-01 (SPADES assembly) (version 2) | ecosystem: Environmental > Aquatic > Thermal...
CTTTGCACCTGTTTCCAGCCCTTCTGTAGCCCCAACATTCAGATAAAAGAGCCAAACTCCAGGGCCGGGGTGGGGATGGGTGAGGTGGACATGCGGGCCACGCACGGACACCCTGAAGCGTGGGATGGGTTTCCGCACCTGCCCTCCGTCTCTGTAACCGCGAATAACACGAATGCACGCGAATAGGGAATGCGGATCTAGGGTGCGACGCACTTCCGGAAGTGCGTCGCACCTGGGCGCGGCTATGGAAAGCCGGCCTACGTGGGTGCTATTCTCCATTCGTGTGGGTTCGCATGATTCGTGGATGGCGAGCGCAGGGCGGGCGCTTCGCGGCCGGGACGCCGACTTTCGCCCCCGCCTTGCACCTGTGGTATAATGCAGCGGTAGTTATCCCGGGGATTCGCAATCGGAGAGTCATGCTAAAGGGTATAGTCAGCAAGATCATCGGGGATCAGAACGAAAAGGAACTGAAGCGCATCCGGCCCATCGTGGAACGGATCAACGCGCTGGAACCGGAGTTTGAGGCCAAATCGGATGCGGAACTGCGCGCGCTGACGGCGGAGTTTCGGCGGCGCATTGAGGAAGAGACGGCCGATTTGCGCAGCCGCCTGCAGGAGGCGCAGGAAGCCTTTGAGGCCGAGACCGACGCCGCCGAGGCCGAGCAGGCGCGCTTGCGCGTGGAGTCCATCGGGAAGGAACTGCAGGCCGAGGAAGAGCGCCTCCTGGCCGAGTTCTTGCCCTATGCTTTCGCCGCCGTCCGCGAAGCCTCCAAGCGCACCACGGGCATGCGCCACTTTGACGTGCAACTCATCGGCGGCGTGGTCCTCCACGAGGGCAAGGTCGCCGAGATGAAGACCGGCGAAGGCAAGACGCTGGTCGCCACGCTGCCCCTGTACCTCAACGCGCTGGCCGGCCACGGCGCGCACCTGGTAACCGTAAACGACTACCTGGCCAAGCGCGACACCCAGTGGATGGGGCCCATCTACCACCTGCTGGGGCTGTCCGTCGGCGTGATTCAGCACGAAGCCTCGTTCCTCTACGACCCCGACTACGTGGCGTCCGACGACCGGTATCAGCACCTGCGCCCCTGCGCCCGGAAAGAAGCCTACGCCGCCGACATCACCTACGGCACCAACAACGAGTTCGGGTTTGACTACCTGCGCGACAACATGGTGTGGGATTTGTCGCAGTGCGTCCAGCGCGAGTTGCACTATGCCATCGTGGACGAGGTGGACAACATCCTGATTGACGAGGCCCGCACGCCGCTCATTATCTCGGGCCAATCTGAGGAGTCGTCCAAGCATTACGTTACGTTCAACCGCCTGGTGCCCAACCTGCAGCGCGACGTGGACTACACCGTGGACGAGAAACTGCGCATCGTAACGCTGACGGAAGAAGGCATCGCCCACGTGGAGCAGATGCTGGGGATTGACAATCTGTACGCGCCCGAGCACTCGCACCTGACGCCGTACCTGGACAACGCCCTGCGCGCCCATGTCCTGTACCAGCGCGACCGCGACTACATCGTCAAGAATGGCGAAGTCATCATCGTGGACGAGTTCACGGGGCGGCTGATGTACGGGCGGCGCTATTCCGAGGGCCTGCACCAGGCCATTGAGGCCAAGGAAGGGGTCCAAATCCAAAAAGAGACCCTGACCCTGGCGACCATCACGTTCCAGAACTACTTCCGCCTGTATCGCAAACTGGCCGGCATGACGGGTACCGCCGCCACCGAGGCCGAGGAGTTCAACAAGATCTACGGCCTGGACGTGGTGGTGATCCCCACCAACAAGCCGATGATCCGCGTGGACTACCCCGACCTGGTGTTCAAGAACGAGAAGGCCAAGTATCGGGCGGTGGTAGAGGAGATTGAGGAACTGTACGAGATGGGGCGGCCGGTGCTGGTGGGCACCACGTCCATTGAGAAGTCGGAGCACCTGTCCAACCTGCTCAAGCGCAAGGGGATTCCGCACCAGGTGCTGAACGCCAAGCAGCACGAGCGCGAGGCCGAGATCATCACGCAGGCCGGGCGGCCTGGGACGGTAACCATCGCCACGAACATGGCCGGGCGCGGCGTGGACATTCTCCTCGGCGGCAACCCGGAAGGGCTGGCCAAGAAGAAACTGCGCGAGGCCGGGCACGACCTGACGCAGATTGACCCCGAACTCTGGCAGCGGACGCTGGCCGAGGTGAAGGCGCAATGCGACCGGGACCGCGAGCGGGTGATCGCGCTGGGCGGGCTGCACATCCTGGGCACCGAGCGCCACGAGGCGCGGCGCATTGACAATCAGTTGCGGGGCCGCGCCGGCCGCCAGGGCGACCCAGGCTCCTCGCGGTTCTACCTGTCGCTGGAAGACGACCTGATGCGCCGCTTCGGGGGCGAGAGCATCTCCAATATCATGGAGCGCCTGGGGGTGGAGGAAGACGTCCCCATTGAGGCTGGCGTTGTGAGCAAGGCGATAGAGAGCGCCCAGACGCGGGTGGAGGGCTACAACTTTGACATCCGCAAGCACGTCCTGGAATACGACGATGTCGTGAACCATCAGCGCGAGGTCATCTACCGCCAGCGCCGCCAGATTCTGCGCCAGGCCAACCTGCGCCCGCAGATTATGCGCATGTTGCGCGAGGAGATTGACGGCCTGGTGGAGAGTTACACGGCGGGGCGCTACCGAGAGGACTGGGACCTGGACGGGCTGAATGCGGCTGTTCGGGCGTTCCTGCCGCTGCCCGCCACCCTCACCGGCAAGTCCTGGGCCCAATTGAAGCCCGACGAGATTCGCGAGCAACTGTACGAACTGGCCGAGCGCGCCTACGATGAGAAGGAGCGCGAACTGGGCCCGGACCTGATGCGTCAGGCCGAGCGGTTCGTCCTGTTGCAGACCGTGGATCGGCTCTGGGTGCGCCACCTCACCGACCTGGAGAACCTGCGCGAGGGGATTGGCCTGCGCGCCTTCGCCCAGGAGAACCCGCTGGTGGCGTACAAGAAAGAGGCCAGCCTGATGTACGCCGACCTGATGGACGCCGTGCGCCACGACGTGGCCACGACTATTTTCCGGGTGAGCGTGGTGAAGGAGCCGCCGCGCAGGCCGGTACAGGCGGTGCGCCCGGGTGTGCCGGCGGCTGCCGGTCCGGCCCGCCCCCAGCCCGCCAAGCCCGTGGGGCAGAAGGTGGGGCGCAACGACCCCTGTCCGTGCGGGAGCGGCAAGAAGTACAAGCACTGCCACGGGCGGCCCGAAATGCAGGGTGAACCGGAACTTGCCGGCGTTGCGGCAGGTACGGCGCGCCCGCCCAAAGGCGCACGACCGAATCCTGGGAAGAAACGCCGCTAGCAACGGCGCTGCGGCAAACTCAATCCAATGGAGGATGGGTATGCAGATTCGGAACTTCGCACAGTTGATGGAGGAGGCCCGCAAGCGAGGCCCCAAGGTGGTTGCCATCGCCGCGGCCCATGAGCGCGAGGTGCTGCTGGCAGCCGCGGATGCCGAGCGCCTCGGCCTGGCCGAGTGCGTCCTCGTCGGCGACCGCCCGACCATTGAGCGCATCGCCGCCGAAGAGGGCATTGACCTCACGCGCATGATGATCATCCACGAGTCAGACCCGAAGACATGCGCCAACAAGGTCATGGAACTGGTGAGCCAGGGCCACGCCCAAATCGCCATGAAGGGCAAGGTGGAGACGGGCGACTTCCTCCGCGCCGCGCTGAACAAGGAATACGGCCTGCGCCGCGGCAATCTGCTCACCCACGTCGGCGCGTTTGAAATCCCCGGCATAGACAGGCTCATCTTCGTCAGCGACGCCGGCGTGGTGGTCGCGCCCGACATGGAGCAGAAGGTGGAGATCGTGCGCAACGCCATCCAGGTGGCGCGCGCGCTGGGGGTGGAACAGCCCAAGGTCGCCATTCTGGCCGCCACGGAGATGGTGAACCCCAAGATTCCGGCCACGCTGGACGCGGCCAACCTGGCCAAGATGGCCGACCGCGGGCAGATTACCGGCGGCCTGGTGGACGGGCCGCTGGCCCTGGACAACGCCATCTCGCCCGAGTCCGTCGCCGTGAAGGGCATCCAGAGCCAGGTGGCGGGCTATGCCGACATCCTCATCCCTCCTGACATTGAGGCGGGCAACGTGCTCGCCAAAGCCATCACCTACTTCGCCAACGGGAAGATGGCGGGGGTTGTCGTGGGCGCGCGAAGCCCCATGATCGTCGCCTCTCGCTCCGACACCCACGAGACGAAACTGGTTTCCATGGCGCTGGGCGTGTTGCTGGCCGAGTGAACGGAGGAAGTGGGAATGCTTCCGCGCCTGTTCATTTTCGCCGGCCGATTCGGCAGCGGCAAGACCGAGTGCGCGGTCAACTTCGCCGTGCAACTCGCCCGCGGGCGCTATCCATCGGCGACGGGGTGGGCGCAGAAGCCGCCTTCGTTCAATTCGCACCCCACACTGGTGGACCTGGACATCGTAACCCCTTACTTCCGCACGCGCGAGTTGAGCGACACGCTGCGCCCCATGGGGGTCTATGTGGTAGCCCCTGCCCAGGTGGGGCAGTACCTGGACCTGCCGGCCATATCGCCGGAGATTCTGGGCGCTATTGAGCGGCGCGGGGTTCTGGTCGTGCTGGACGTGGGCGGCGACCCGCAGGGCGCGCGTGCGCTGGGCCAGTACAGCCCGTACATCCAGCAGCAGGAGCATGTTGTGTACTTCGTGGTGAATCCGTATCGGCCGTTCACGGATACGACCGCGGGCATCCGGACGGCCATCCGCGAGGTGGAGCGCACTTCGCGGTTGCGCGTGTCGGCGCTGGTGAGCAATCCGAACATGATGGACGAGACGCAGCCCGAACTGGTGCTGGCGGGGCATCGGCAGGTGGTGGCCGCGTCCGATGCCCTGGGGCTGCCCGTGGCCATGCTGGGAGTGGAGGAGCGCCTCGCGGAGCCCGTGCGCCGCGAGGTTCCCGACGTGCCGATTCTGGAGATTCGGCGGTTCTTTGACTTGCGTTGGACGGCCTAGCCGTCCGCCTTTACGGGGATGCAGACAAGCGAACGATGGAGGGAGCGATGCAGATTCGCAACTTTGCGCAGTTACTGGAGGCCGCCATTCAGCGCGGCCCTGCCCGCGTGGCCGTCGCCGCCGCCGACGAGGCCAACACGCTGGCGGCGGTGGCCAAGGCCCGCGACCTGGGCCTGGCCACGGCGGTTCTGTTCGGCGATGAGGCCGCCATCCGCCAGGCGGCCGAGAGCGCGGGCGTGGATATCGGCGGGCTGACGGTGGTGCATGTGCCCAACCACAAGGAGTCGGTGCGCGCGGCAGTCGCCGCCATCAAGGATGGCCTGGCGGATATGGCGATGAACGGGCGCGCGCTGCCCGGCCACCTGGTGCGCGTGGCGCTGGAGCCGGAGATGCAACTCCGCACCGGCAAACTGTTTACCGATGTGAGCATTTTTGAGATCCCCGGCGCCGACCGCCTGATTCTGATCAGCGACATCGGCGTCGTCGTGTCGCCCACGCTGGAGGAGAAGGTGTCCATCGTCCAGAACGCCATTGACGTGGCGCGCGCCCTGGGCATAGAGACGCCCAAGGTCGCTATTCTGGCCGCCACCGAGATGGTGAACCCGAAGATTCCCGTGAGCATGGACGCCAGCAACCTGTCCAAGATGGCGCAGCGCGGGCAGATCAAGGGGGGCATCGTGGACGGCCCGCTGGCGCTGGACAACGCCATCTCGCCCCACGCCGCGCGCGTCAAGGGCATCCAGAGCGAGGTGGCTGGCCACGCCGACATCCTCATCGTCCCCGACGTGGACGCGGGGAACATCCTGGCCAAGGCCATCACGTACTTCGCCAGGGGCAAGATGGCGGGCGTGGTCGTGGGCAGCCGAAGCCCGCTCATCATGCCGTCTCGCGCCGACCCGCCCGAGACGAAACTCATGTCCATTGCCCTGGGCGTGTATCTCGCCATGCCGCCCAAGTAACGCAGAGGTTGGAGGTCAAAAATGCCGCGAATCGTGATTGATGTGGAACGATGCAAGGGGTGCGGTCTGTGCACCCAGGTATGCCCCAAAGGCGACCTCGTCCAGATGTCCAACGAGTTCAACTCCAAGGGGTATCGCCCGTCCAAGTTTGTGGATCCCGAGAAGAAGTGCATCGGCTGCGCCTTCTGCGCCAACATGTGCCCCGACGTAGCCATCACCGTGTACCGCTAGACGACAAAAGGAGGTCATCATGGCGAAAGTGCTGATGAAAGGCAACGAGGCCATCGCCGAAGCCGCCATCCGTGCCGGTTGCGAAGCGTATTTCGGCTACCCGATCACCCCGCAGACGGAAGTTCTGGAGTACATGTCGGCGCGGATGCCGGAACTGGGCCGCGCCTTTGTCCAGGCCGAGAGCGAACTGGCTGCGGTGAACATGCTCTATGGCGCGGCCTGCACGGGCGCGCGCGCCATGACGACGACATCCAGCCCGGGCTTCAGCCTCATGCAGGAGGGATTGTCCTACATCGCCTGCTCGGAGGTCCCCGCCGTCGTGGTGAACGTGATGCGCGGCGGGCCGGGCCTGGGGAACATCCAGCCGTCGCAGGCCGACTACCTGCAGATGACCAAGGGCGGCGGACACGGCGACTACAGCCCCATCGTCCTGGCCCCGTCCACCGTGCAGGAGACGGTGGACCTGGTCATCCTGGCCTTTGACCTGGCCGACAAGTATCGGCAGCCCGTGTACGTCATCGCCGACGGCATGATCGGCCAGATGATGGAGCCGGTGGAGTTGCCCGAACTGAAGCCGCCGCAGAGGCCCGAACGCCCCTGGGCGCTGACCGGCGCCAAGGGCAGGCCCCGCAACATCATCACCTCGCTGCAACTGGATCCGCCGACGCTGGAGAAGGTCAACCTGCGCCTGCAGGAGATTTACAAGCGCATCCGCGAGAACGAGCAGCGCCACGAGGAGTACATGACCGACGACGCCGACCTGCTCATGGTGGCCTACGGGACGGCGGCGCGCATCGTCAAGACCGCCATCGCCAAGGCGCGGCGGCAGGGACTGAAAGCCGGCCTATTCCGCCCCATCACCGTGAACCCGTATCCGTATGACGCGCTCAGGAAGGCGGCGGACAGGGCGAAGCGCGTGCTGGTGGTGGAGTTGAGCGCCGGCCAGATGCTGGAGGATGTGCGGCTGGCCGTGATGGATCGGCGTCCCATCCACTTCTTCGGCAAGATGGGCGGCGTCGTTCCCATGCCCGAGGACATCGTGGATGCGATGAACAGAGTCATGGCCGAGGCGTAAGGAAGGAGAGGGTGAACATGGCTGAAGTGAAGGAAGAGAAGATCGTATTCCAGCGGCCCAAGGCCCTGTGCGATGTGGTAACCCACTACTGCCCGGGATGCCTGCACGGCGTGGTTCACCGCGTCATCGCCGAGGTGATTGACGACCTCGGCATTCAGGAGATCACGGTGGGAATCGCGCCGGTGGGGTGCTCGGTGCTGGCGTACAACTACATCGCGACGGACTTCGCGGAGGCGGCCCACGGGCGCGCGCCGGCCATGGCGACGGGGATGAAGCGCGTGCATCCCGAACTCGTGGTCTTCACCTATCAGGGCGACGGCGACTTGGCGGCCATCGGCACCAACGAGTTGATCCACGCTGCCACGCGGGGCGAGAACATCACGACCATCTTCATCAACAACGCCATCTACGGCATGACCGGCGGGCAGATGGCCCCCACCACGCTGCCGGGGCAGGTAACGACCTCCACGCCGCGCGGCCGCGACACGAAACTCGCCGGCTTCCCGGTGCGCGTGTGCGAACTGGTGTCCACGCTGGAGGGCGCGGCCTACATCGTGCGGCGGTCGGCCTACAACCCCAGCGAAATCCGCAAACTGAAGGCCGCCATCAAGACGGCGTTCCAGGTGCAGATGGCCGGGCTGGGCTACTCGCTGGTGGAGGTGGTCTCCAACTGCCCGACGAACTGGGGGATGACGCCGCTGGAGTCGCTCAAGTGGCTCCAGGAGAACATGCTGGCCTATTACCCACTGGGCGACTACAAGGTGAAGGACAGCGTCAAAGAACTCATGGCGAAGAAGTAGGCGAGAGCGAGAGGAGAATCCCATGCACGAAGAAGTGATCATATCCGGATTCGGCGGGCAGGGCGCGCTGTTCGCCGGGCAACTCCTCACCTACGCGGGCCTGTTTGAGGGGCGGCAGGTCAGTTGGATTCCGTCCTACGGGCCGGAGATGCGCGGCGGCACCGCCCACTGCACCGTGATCCTTTCGGACGAGCCTATCGGGTCGCCTATCGTGCGCAACCCGACGATTGCCATTGTGCTGAATCCCGCGTCCATGGACAAATACGAGCCGCTGGTGGCGCCGGGCGGTATTCTGATCGTCAACACGTCGCTTGTGCGGCGGCCCGCGCAGCGGACGGACATCACGGTGGTGGGCGTGCCGGCGAACGACCTGGCCTACGAACTGGGCAATGTGCGGATGGCCAACGTGGTGCTGCTGGGCGCGCTCCTGGCGACCAAGCCCATCGTCTCGCCCGATTCGGTCAAGCGCGCGATGGAAGAGGAAATCCCCGCGCACCGCAAGCACATCATAGAGCCGAACAAGCGGGCGCTGGAGCGCGGGATGCAGTACGTGGCCGAGGCGGTCGGGGCGCGCTAGCCCGCTGGGCTGACCCCATGACGGAACCGCGAATGAACGCGAATGGACGCGAATATAACGTGTACAGATATTCGCGGGGATTCGTGTGATTCGTGGATGAGGGTGTGGCTGACCCCATCACCCCCTGTGCCGACGGAACCGCGAATGAACGCGAATCAACGCGAATAAAGGGGTAGAGATATTCGTGTGGATTCGTGTTATTCGCGGATGAGGGTGTGGCCGCGCGAGGCTAACCCCCCGCGCTGCGGGTGTAGCAGCGCCAGCCCGCAGGGCTTTGCACGTTGAGCCCGATGCTTTAGCGTCGGGCGGGGTTTGGCGTACCTTACAGACGGATTCAGGAGCGCGACATGTCTCAGGAACGCACACGTAGGCTCGGCAATGTGGTGCTGCATCTGGTGTCGGACGGCATCTGCTGGATGGACGGCGGGGCCATCTTCGGCGTCGTGCCCAAGACCATCTGGCAGCGCGTGGCCGAGCCAGACCCCCAGAACCGCGTGCCGATGGAACTCAACTGCCTGCTCATTGAAACCTGCGACGAGGTGATCCTGGTCAACACGGGGTTTGGCCCCAAGATGTCGCCCAAGGAGCGCGAAATCTATCGGATTCCCGAGAGCCGCCTGCTGGCGAACCTGGCCGAGTTGGGGTTCGGCCCCGAAGATATCCACATCGTCATCAACACGCACCTGCACCCCGACCACTGCGGCGGCAACACGATGTACAAGGACGGGAAACTCGTCCCCACGTTCCCCAAGGCCACCTACGTGGTGCAGGAGCAGGAGTGGCACGACGCGACGCACCCGAACGAGCGCACCCGCGCCGTGTACCTGGCCGAGAACCTGCTGCCGCTGGAGGAGCGCCACCAGTTACGCCTCATCCGCGGCGAGGAGCACATCGTGGAGGGGATTCGCTGTCTGCCCACGCCGGGCCACACGTTCGGCCATCAGTCGGTGGCAATTGAGTCGGCGGGCGAGGCAGCGATCTTCTTGAGCGACATGGCGCCCTGGGCGGTGCATCTGGAGCGCCTGGCGTGGACGACGGCCTTTGACGTGCAGCCGCTGCAGACGGTGGACGTGAAGCGTTCGGTGCGGCAGTGGGCGCTCAGGTCCAACGCGCTCCTCATCTTTGAGCACGACCCTCGCGTGCCGTGGGGGAGGCTGCAGGAGGACGCGGGCGTGCTGCGCGTGGTGGAGGCGTAGGGGGCGGGACGCAGGCGGGGTGGCCCAGGCTCAAGCCGCTTGTTAGCCAGGCGCTCACTCGGCTGCTCGCGCAAAACGGACCTGCTTTTCCGTCACCACTACAAATTGGTTTGCTAACTGCCCTGCATAACTTTCAAGCAATCGTCGGAGAGCAGCGATCTTGTTCGCCGCTCGTTCATCTTCAAGGCGTAGAAGCACAACACCCTTGTGTGGACGTCGTTCTCGGTGAATCTTCTCTCCAAAATCTTTGTCATTTGTAATCAAGATCCGATCCTCGGCAAACGCTTTCGCAATGACCTCATCGTCGTCCATGCCGCGTGCTTCTTCGTACACCGAGAAAACTTCATGCTTCTGTGCGCGCAACCAGCGTGCTGCCGCTGGCCCCGTGCACTCGTCCACGAGGAAACGCATCTACATTGGCTCCACCACCAACGGCATAAATGAGGTGTTTGCCAGGCACTTCGTGGCAAACAGCAAGCACGCTTGAATGTCTTCGGGCGTCAACCCTTGGTATTCCTCAAGAATCTCTGTAACGGTCGCGCCATGCGCCAGCAAATTCAGTATATACTCCACGGTCAGGCGGGTTCCCTTGATGACTGGCTTGCCAACCATGACTTTGGGATTGAGCGCAATACGCTCAAGCAGTTGCTGTTCCGTCATCCTTTCGTCTCCATGCGCGGGATAGGTCTTGTATGCCTATTATACTACCCTGGCGCGGGAAGTCAAGCGTTTCGCGCTTCCACCCGCCAGGCGTGGCTGGGTTCCAAAGTTTGTTGGTCGCGCTAGGGGCATAGGCGCGACGCACTTCCGAAGGCACGTCGCGCCTTGGTCGCCAACACAAGACGGAGCCGAATCCCCCGCGACCCGCGCTTGGAGTCCTGCCCGCGCCGTGCTATAATTCGCGCGGGGCTTGTGCTCCCCGAAACGCCTTGCCATCACCGACAAGGAGGGCCATCCGTGTACCGACAGTACGGCTTTCTTGCGCCCCGCAGCGAATTGGCCACCACCGCCGATGACGCCGCCGCCAAGGCCGCCGCCATCGGCTTCCCGGTGGTGATAAAGATCGCCTCGCCCGACATCCTCCACAAGACCGACGTGGGCGGCGTGGCCCTGGGCCTGAACTCCGAGGCGGAGGTGCGCGCCGCCTTTGACCGCATCGTGAGCGCCGTCCGCGCGAAAGCGCCCCACGCGCGCATTGACGGCGTTGCCGTGGAGGAGATGGTTCGCGGGGGCGCGGAGGTCATCATCGGCCTGAACAACGATGCGCAGTTCGGCCCCACCATCCTGTTCGGCCTGGGCGGGGTGTTCACGGAGATCTTCCAGGACGTGAGTTTCCGCGTGCTGCCCATCACGCGGGCCGACGCCGAGGAGATGATCGGCGAAATCCGCGGCCGGGCCATTCTGGACGGCTACCGCGGCCAGCCGCCCGTGTCCAGGGCGATGCTGGTAAATCTGCTGATGAACGCGGCGCGGATGGGGATGGACCTGGCCGAGCGCCTGGACTCGGTGGACTTCAACCCCATTGTCGTGTGGGGCGATGAGCACCGCGTGCTGGACGCCAAAATCCTCCTGCGCGACGGCGGGCAACCCCCGGCAGCGGAGCCGCCTGACACGTCCTACCTGGACCTGTTCTTCAAGGCGAAATCGGTGGCGCTCATCGGCGCGTCGGCCACGCCGGGGAAGGTGGGCAACGCTGTGCTGGACAGTCTGGCGCGGCACGACTACAGGGGCAAGGTCTTCCCCGTGAACCCGACCCGCGACGAACTCATGGGCCTCAAGGCGTATCCCAGCCTGTCGGCCATTCCGGAGCCGGTGGATTTGGTCGTGGTTACCGTGGCGCTGGGCATGGTGCCGGACCTGCTGCGCGAGTGCGCGGCCAAGGGCGTCCACGCCATGGTCATCATCTCCGGCGGGGGCAAGGAACTGGGCGGCGACAACGAGGCGCTGGAGGCCGAGATCGCCCGCCTGGCCCGCGAGGTCGGCGTGCGCATCGTCGGCTGCAACTGCATCGGGGTCTTTGACGGCGAGACGCGCCTGGACACGTTCTTCCAGGTGCACGAGCGGATGGTGCGGCCGCCGCTGGGGCCGGTGTCTATCCTGACGCAGTCGGGCACGGTGGGCGCGGCCCTCATGGAGGATTTGCACAACGTCGGCGTGAGCAAGTTCGTCTCCTACGGCAACCGCATTGACGTGGACGAGGCCGACCTGCTGGCGTATCTGGCCGACGACCCACACACGCGGGTGGTGGCGTGCTACATTGAGGGGCTGAAGCGCGGGCGCAAGTTCCTGGCCACGGCCAGCCGCGTGGCGCAGGTGAAGCCGGTGGTGGTGTTCAAGCCCGGGCGCACGCTGCGTTCGGCCCGCGCGTCCATCTCGCACACGGGGTTCTTCGGCGGCACCTACGCCGTCTGGCGGGGCGCGTTCCGGCAGGCCGGCGTCATCGCCGTGGACAGTTACGAGGAACTGTTCGCGGTGTCCAAGGCGCTGGCCATGCAGCCCAGGGCCGGGGGCAACCGCGTCGCCATGATCAGCAACGGCGCGGGGACGATGGTGCAGGGGATTGACCTGTTGCCCGAGTACGGCCTGGCGCTGCCCGACCTGGCCCCGGAGACGGTCGCGGCGCTGAGGGCGGCGTATCCCCCGTTCTACCTGGCGCAGAACCCGGTGGACGTTACCGGCTCGGCCACCACCACGCACTACGCGGTGGGCGTCCAGGCGCTGCTGGACGATCCGAATGTGGATGTCGTGATGCCCTGGTTCGTGTTCCAGGACACGCCCGTGGGCGAGGATATCGCCGACGCGCTGGGGGAGTTGAACCGCAAGGCGAAGAAGCCGATTCTCGTGGGGGCGACGGGCGGGCCTTTCACGGCCAGGATGTCGCAGGCGATAGAGGCCCAGGGCGTACCCGTGTTCCACTCCGTGCGGGAATGGGTGGCGGCGGCCATGGGCCTGGCCCACCGCCCGCCGCAGCGGGTGTGGGGCTAGAGAAGACGCCCGTCTTCACTCCTGCGAGGAGGGATTCGGGCGGCACAGTATTGCCCTCTACGGGCGACGTATGCTCTGTACGGGCGAGGCACGCCTCGCCCGTACAGCACACTGTTGTCTCGGCGGACTCGCCTATTCCACGACCTTCTCAAACATGTCTTTGGTTGCGCCGCACTGGGGGCACACCCAGTCGTCGGGCAAATCCTCAAAGGCCGTTCCGGGCGGGATGTCCGAGTCGGGGTCGCCCACCGCCGGGTCGTACACGTAACCGCAGACCATGCATTCCCATTTTTCCATCGCGTTTGTCTCCTTGGTTGCTAGAAACTCTTGAACTGATCCCGGCGGGCGCCGCAGATGGGGCACTTGTCGGGCGGTTCGCCTTCCACCGTGTAGCCGCACACGCTGCAGATCCAAATCTCGCCGATTTGGATGTCCACGCCCTTGTCCACCGCCGCCTTGGCTTCGCCGTACATCGCCTGGTGAATCTTCTCGGCCTCCAGCGCCCAGTGCATGCTCCGCTCGGCGGGCTTTTCGCCCTGCTCCCTGGCGACGGCCAGGTAGGCGGGATACATCTCGTTGACCTCAAAGGTCTCCCCGCCAATGGCGGCCACCAGATTGTCCTTGGTGGCGCCCAGCCCGCCAAACGTGCGCAGGTGGTTGGTGGCGTGCACCTGCTCGGCGTAGGCGATGGCCTTGAACAGCCGCGCGACGTTGGCGAAGCCCTCCTTCTCGGCCTGGGCGGCGAAGGCGAGGTACTTCATGTGGGCCTGGCTCTCGCCCGCAAAGGCGGCCTTCAGGTTTCCTTCGGTCATGTCCTTCATAGTATCCTCTCCTTTCTGCTTGATATTGTAGGCGTCTGCTGAAGTCGGACTCTAGCCCTCAAAGATGGGCTTTTCCTCATCCTGGAAGAACCACAGCCCCTTGTCCTTCAGGTAGTGGTAGGAGTTCTGCAGCAGGTCGTAGTGGCGACTTTCCTCCTGCACCAGGAACTCGTACATGGCCTTCGCGGTCAGGTCCTGGGACGATTCGGCCGCCCTCTTGTACAGTTCGTAGCCCCGCTTCTCAAACCCCATGGCCAGTTCCAGCGCCTTGAGGTCGTCGGCGTCGTCGGGCAAGTCCTTCCCAGGGCCTTCGGGGAACAGGTTCAACTCGGGCGCGGGTTCGGTGGCGTGCCGCGCGTCTTCCAGGGTGAGCCACTGGCCCTTCTTGGTGATGGCCTGGTACTGCTGCTGAAGCACCTGCAGATGGCCCTCTTCGTCGTGGGCCAGGGATGTGAACATCTTGGCGCCCGCGGGGTGGGCGCTGCGTTTCGCGGCCTCCAGGTAGAAGGCGCGCCCGCGAATCTCGTTGATCATGCCCTGGCGCAACGGCTCTAGCAACTTCTCGTCAATTGGACTCATGTGTATCCTCCTTGTCTAGAAAGGTGCAAATCCCATCGTGGCTTTGAATTGGTCGGACAGCAACTTGTATTCGGTTTCCAGCGCGTCCTGGTGCGCCTGCTCCATTTCGGCCAGGGCGGCGTACATCTTCTTGCCCTCTGGGTCGTCGGTTTGCTCGGCCGCGCGCGTGTAGAACTCCACGGCGTCGCGCTCGCGCAGGTAGGCGATGCGCAGCGCCGACAGGTCCGACGTGTAGGCGTTCAGTTCGTTTGCGCCCAGCGGCTTCGCGAAGATGGGCGTGGACGGGACAGACGCCGTCAGGGTTTCGGTCAGCGGGAGCCAGCGGCCATCTTGGAGCAGGGCCTGCTCCCTGGCCTGAAGCATGGCCAGGTGGGCCAGTTCGTCGTCGGCGAGGCGCGAGAAGAGTGTCCGCCCGCCTTCGTGCGCCGTGGCTGCCGCGGCCTTCAGGTAGAACTCGCGGCCATCGCGTTCGGTCTGCATGGCCATTTTCAGCGCCAGAAGCGCCTGTTGCAGCGGCTCTGTCATGCTACCCTCAATCGCAGGATTTGGCCGACAGGCCCAGGAATCCGCCTGTCGTCAGCATGTATTCGTAGTTCATCATCAGGATGTCAAAGTGGCGGCGCTCGGCCTTGGCCAGGTAGCGGTACATCTGCTTGCCAGCGGGGCTGGCGACGCGCTCGGCTTGCTGGACGTACAGGTCGTAACTGTCGTTCTCCAGTTGGATGGCCAGGAGCAAGGCGTCCATCTCGGATGTGGTCTCGCCGACGGTTTGCTTGAGGTTCTTGCGCGCCTTGAGCGGCTCAAACTCGGCCGCCGCGGCCGCCTCCGCGAATTCCACCCAGCCGCCGCCCCCGACGAGGGATTCGTATTGGCGCTGCACCATGGTCAGGTGATGCTGCTCCTCGTCGGCCAGCGTGAGGAACATCTCGCGCCCGCAGGCATCTTTCACGCGCTCCGCCGACTGCAGGTAGAACTTGCGGGCATCCTGCTCCTTGTGTGCCGCCAGTTTCAGGGCCTCCAAAATGGTCTTGTCTTCCATGTTTCTCTCTCCTCAAGTGAGTATTGCGGATGGAGTATAGCGCGCCTTGTTCACCATCGCAAGGGCCGCTGCGCGGATTCACCCTCCGTTGGTGAACTACTTGCATCTTCTCCTCGTGCGTCATTGCGAGCGAAGTGGGCAGCTTGGCTGACCTCACCCGGAGGCCGAAGGCCGGGGGTGAGGTATGCATGACCGCCGGGATCGCTTCGGCGCTCCGCAGACATTTGAACCCAATCCGCCGTGCCCCCGTTACCGCCGCGCCACGCCGCGCAGGGTCTGTGTGCCCCGCACCCAGGCGAGTTCTATCTGCCGCGCCGACTGCAATCGGGCCAGCGCGTCGGTTACGTCCTGGGCGGTGCGGATGGGCATCCCCGCGATCTCCACGATGACATCCCCCGCCTGTAGGCCCGCTTGCGCCGCCAGCGACCCAGGCTTCACCGAGCCGACGAGCGCGCCCTCGCCCACCGACAGGCCGTACTTCCGCCGAAGTTTGGCGGCGTCGGCCACGGTTACGCCCAGTTCCAGCCGCAGACGGCTCAGCGCCTGCTCCAGCAGCGGCCGATTGAACCCCACGATGACCTGATCGTCCACGACGATGACGGGCACGCCGCGCTGCCCCGACCGCCGCACCATCTCCTGCGCGGCCGTCGGGTCGCGGCTCACGTCCTTCTCCACGAAGGGCACGCCACGCTGCGAAAGAAACTCTTTCGCCATGAAACAATACCCTCAAGTGGGCGTGGTGTATATGACGACGCTCATATTCGGTCTCCTCGGCTACATGTAGGCGGCCTTCAGCGCCTGCGCCTTGTCCGCCGGAATCGGCCGAATCGGGCGGAGCCCCACCGGCCCGGCCTTGAGCGCCGGCACTTGCTCCTCGTAGGCGGGCACGTCTTCGGTCTGGTAGAGGATGCCCACGGGGATGCGGTCGCCCCATATCTGCGCCGTCCTCAAGGCCCAATTCAGGTCGGACGGGTTGTAGTCCGGCTCCTGGCTCACGGGATACACGCGCTCGCCGTACCATTCGTACGTGTTCACGCGGTTGAAGGTAACGCACGGCTGGAGCACGTCTATCAGGGCATAGCCACGGTGCTGCACGGCCGCCTTGATGATGTCGGCGAGTTCGCGCACGTTCTTGGAGAACGCGCGGGCCACGAAGGTGGCGCCCGCGGCCAGCGCGATGAGGAGCGGGTTCACCGGACGGTCTATGGCCCCCTCGGGCGAGGTGCTGGATCGCGTGCCCTGGGCGCTGGTGGGCGAGTACTGGCCTTTGGTCAGGCCGTAGATTTGGTTGTTGTGGGCGATGTGCACGATGCCGATGTTGCGGCGGGCGGCGTGCACCATGTGCCCCATGCCCTCGCCATAGCCGTCGCCGTCGCCGCTGTGGACGATGACCTTCAGGTCGGGGCGCACCAGTTTGACGCCGGTGGCGCACGGTATGGCGCGCCCGTGCAACGTCATGAACCCGTTGGCATGGGTGTAGTCGGGCAACTTGCTGCTCTGCCCGATGCCCGACACCAGCATCACCTGGTGCGGCTCAAGCCCCAGTTCCGCAAGCGCCGTCTTCACAGCCTGATGGATGCCGAAGTTGCCGCAGCCCGGGCACCACGTCGGCGTTACCGGGCTCTGGTAGTCCTTGACCGTAACCATCTACGCCTCCTCCAGTCCACGGAGAATGTACTCCGGTGAGATGGGTCTGCCGTCGTAACGCAGGATTCGCTCCTCAATGTGGATGCCGGTCTCCCGCCGTATCAGGCCGGCCATCTGGCCGGTGTAGTTGCTCTCCACGGCGACGATGCGCTTGGCTCCGCGCAGGGCTTCGGCCACCGCCTGGGCCGGGAAGGGCCAGATGTCGGTGATGTGCAGGAAGTTGGCCGACACGCCCTGCTGGGCCAGCAGGCGCATGGCTTCGCGCACGGGGTAGTAGCCCGAACCCCAGGACACGAAGGTGATGGCCGCGCGCTCCGGGCCGTACAGCCTGGGCGGCAGCATGTCGGCGCGGGCGGTTTCCAACTTGCGCATCCGCTTCTCCATCATGCGGCGGCGGTTCGTCGCGTTTTCCTCTATGCTCCCGTACTCGTCGTGCTCGTCGCTGGCCGAACGGTACACGCCCTTCGGGTGCCCCGGCGGCGCCCACGGCGAGATGCCGCTGTCGGTGAAGGCGAACCGCTTGTACTCGCCCTCCATGGCGTCCAGTTGCTCGGGCGTGAGCATGGCGCCGCGGTCAATGACCACGCCGTCAAAGTCCAGCGCCTCGGGCGGCACCGTCTGCAGCGACGTGGCCAGGAAGTGGTCGGACAGGACGATGACCGGGCACTGGTACTTCTCGGCCAAGTTGAAGGCGCGCCAGCCATCGCGGAAGGCTTCCTCTATCGTGCCGGGGGCCAGGACGATGCGGGGGAACTCGCCCTGGGATGCGTGGAGCACGAACATAAGGTCGCTCTGCTCGGTGCGGGTGGGCAGGCCGGTGGAAGGCCCCGGGCGCTGCACCTCAAAGATGACGACGGGGACTTCGGTCATGCCGGCCAACCCCAGCGCCTCCACCATGAGCGAGAAGCCGCCGCCCGATGTGGCGGTGGCTGCCCTGGCGCCGGCGCGGCCCGCGCCGATGGCCATACAGATGGCGGCGATCTCGTCCTCGGTGTGCTTGGTTACCACGCCGAACTCGGCGGCTTTGGCGCTGATCATCTCCAGGATGGGCGAGCCGGGGGTCATGGGGTAGCCCGCCACGAACTGGCAGCCCGCCGCCAGCGCGCCCAGCGACATGGCCGGGTTCCCGCTGATGAGCAGGCGCTTGGGCGCGTCCACCGGCTCCAGTTTGAACGGGAAGCGTTCGGCGAAGTGGGCGCGGGCGTAATCATAGGCGGCGCGGGCCACCTTCAGGTTGGCCTCGGCCAGGCTTTCGCCCCGCTTGCGCCCGAAGTTGTCCTCAATGACGCCCTCCACAAAGCGGAGGTCCAGGCCCGTCAGGCCGGCGGCGATGCCCACCATGGCCGTGTTCAGCATCAACTTGCTGCCGCCTGCCTGCTGCACCAGGTCGGCGACGGGCATGGCGAAGTCCTGCACGCCATCGGGCCAGCCCGACTTGTCCACCTTCAGCGCGGGGTCATAGACGATGGCCCCGCCGGGCACCAACTGGCGCACGTGGAAGTCCACGGCCTCGCGGGTCAGGGCCAGCGCCAGGTGCACCCGCTCGTCGTGGGAGAAGAACTCGTAGTCGCCGGCGCGAATCTGGAAGAAGTTGTGCCCGCCGCGAATCCTGGAGCGGTAGTCGGGCACGGCGAACACGCGCAGGCCCGCGCGCGCCAGGGCCAGGGCGAACCCCGCGCCTGTGGATTCCACGCCCTGGCCGGCCTCTCCTCCAAGGACAAACGTCATGTCGTTCTTCATCGTTTACCCCCTACCATGTCCGGTAATTGCCTGTGCGTAGGGGCAGCCCTGCGCCCCTGCGCCAGGGTCGCAGCGCGCTGCGGCCCTACTCCAGGGTGAACTCCTGGAATCCCATCCAAAAGCCCGTCTGGTTGATGTAGTCGTACTCGCCCTGGAGAATGGCCAGGTGGCCTTGTTCCACGGCGACAAGGGAGCCGAACAGGGCCTTCTCTGCCTCGGTCTGGGCCTGGCTGGCTGCCTCGCTGTAGAGGGCGATGGAGTCCTGTTCGGCCTGCATGCCCCGTTTCAGGGCGTCCCGTTCGCCCGCGCTGGCCTTGATTTCGCGGGCGGCCTCCTTGGGCGAGGGGAAGACCTCCGGGTGGCTGGGCGCGGCCTTGGGTTCGGCCTGGGCCGGCGCGGGCAGGTGCGGCAGCGTGCCGTCCCGCAGCAGCGAGCGGAACGCGCCGTCCAGGTAGGCCAGGTGATCCAGTTCGTCCTTGGCCAGGCTCAGGAACATGCTCTTGCCGCGCGAGGCGGCGGTTGCCTCAGCGGCCTGAAGGTAGAAGGCATGGCCGCGCCGCTCCAATTCCATGGCGTCGCGCAGGATGCTCATCAGCCGCGTTGTGTGTTCGTCGCTCATACTGTCCTCCGAAAGGTGAACTTCATCTGTGCAGCCACACTGCCCACCGACCGGCCTGCTGGGCCAGTTGGGGCAGCAGGGCGATGACCAGAAACCACGCCGCATAGCCTCCCGCGAGCACAAGGCCGAAATGCACCCGCGCCCGCAGCAGGAGATAGCACACGACCACGAAGGCCGTCGTGCCCAGGATGCTGGTGATGGCGCCGCCCGCGAACTCGGCCGTCTTCTGATAGTCGTGGCCGGTGTTGGTGAACACGATCCACATCGTCAGCGGGATGGTGAGCGGCATGGCGGCGGCCAGCCCGGCCAGATGCCGCTGACGGTCGCCGATCCAGGTTACGAGGGCGATGATCGCCAACGAGATGCCGATTTGTACGAATCTCAACGCGAACCTCCCGAAGCGTGGTGCGGTGAGCGTGATGCCGTCATGTTCTGGGCGCGCGCCCGCGCCAGGGCGACACCAGCGGCCTCACGATGCCCTCAATCTCTTCGGGTCGGTCGGTGGGTTGCGCGCAGGTCAGCCCCACGCAGATGTAGGCGCGGGGCGCGGGCTCGGCCCGGTATCCCAGCCGGGCCAGGCGTTCCTGCTCCCACGCGGGATCCACCACCTGGATGACCCGATGGGGCGCGTATAGCCGCAGGGACGCGCGGCGCAACTCTCGGGTGCGCTCGTCGTCGGCGCTGCCCACGATGATGATCTGGATCGGCTCGCCCAGGTACGCGGCCACGGCCATAGCGTACCCAGAGGCGAAGTAGCCGTAGGCCTTGTACACCTCGCCGAACCAGGCGAGGGCCTTGCCGGCCGCCTCGCGATGCTTCGCGTCGCCGGTGAAGGCGTGGAGCCGCAGGGCGACGCGGGCGGCCAGGGCGTTGTCGGGCAGGGGCTTTTCGCGGTCGCGCAGTTTGCCCAGGGCGTTGGGGTCCTCCACACGGTCGTAGAACCCGCCGACGGCGTCCTGCAGATGGCCGTACACGAACTCCATCACGCGCAGGGCGCGGTCAAGGAAACGCGGCTCGGTGGTGAACTCGTAGGCGTCCAGCAGGGCCTGCGCCATCCAGACGGGGTCGGCGAGAAGGCCCCACACTTCGCCGGTGGCGCCCCGCGTGTGGGCCATGCCGCTGGCCTCGTCGTAGTGCCGCTCCCAGATCACGTCCACGGCGCGCAGGGCGGCGTCGGTCGGCGCGCGGTCGTCCAGCACCACGCCCGCCTGCAGGAGCGCCGAGATGAGCATGGCGTTGTAGTCGGTGTACGGCGTCTTGTCTATGTAGGGCGGTCTGCGCCGTGCGCGCTCGGCGGCGTTGAGTTTGTAGTACTCCTCGTCGGCGTCCTGGCTGGCGTAGAAGAACCCGCGCTCGTCGGTCAGGGTGCGCAGGATGTAGCGCACCACATCGGCGGCCACGTTGCGGTAGAACGGGTCGCCGAAGACCTGGTAGGCGTGGACGTAGAGCGCCAGGAGTTTGGCATTGTCCTCGGCCATTTTCTCGTAGTGCGGGATGCTCCAGTCGCGCGTGGTGGAGTAACGGAAGAACCCGCCCTCCACGGGGTCGTACATCCCGCCCGAGGCCATCGCGCGGAGCGTCTTCTCCACGATGGCGCGCAACTGCTCGGCGCCGCTGCGCGCGTACTCGGCCAGCGCCAGTTCCAGCGACTCGGGCATGGGGAATTTCGGCTCGGTGCCGAAGCCGCCGTTCTCCCTGTCAAAGCCCAGCAGGAGGACGGACACGGCGTCCTCCACGATTTTCAGGGTCAGGTCTTCGGTGGCCACGCCCGCCACCGTGGCCGCGGCCACGTCGCTGCGCAGTTCCTCCAGCCGCTCGCGAATCTTGCCCTTGTTGGCGCGGTAGTACTCGCTGACCTTGCGGGCCACCTCCAGGAACTGGGGCACGGTCAGGTACGTGCCGCCCGTGAGGACTTCGCCGTCGGGGGTGAGGAACGCGGTGGTGGGCCAGCCGCCCATGTTGTAGCGGCGGTTGACATCGGGCCGCTTGTCCGTGTCCACGCGAATGGGGATGAAGTCCGAGTTGATGAGCGCGGCCACTTCGGGGTGCGAGTAGGTCTGTTCATCCATCACGTGGCACCAGTGGCACCACGACGCGCTGATGTCCAGAAGGATGGGGACGTCCAGTTCGCGCGCCAGGCGAAACGCCTCGTCTTCCCACTCCCACCAGGAGAACCCAGGCGGCTGGTGGCCTCGGTGGGTGTCGTGGACGAAAGTCCCCGTTCGCTCGCGGGCCTCTTCCAGGTCGGGCTGGAACAGGCGACGGAACTCGCCTTCCAGGCGGGCTTTGTGGCGCATCTCCTCCTCGGCGAGGGACTCAAAGAACGTCTTGACCGCCGCGTCGCTGGCCGAGTGGGCCATGCGCGTGTAGAAGTCGTGCGCGTCCTGCTCCCGCCGTATGGCGAGTTGCCATGCCTTTTCCAGTTCGTAAATCCTCTCCGTCATGTTGTCTCCTCGTTGCGGGTGGTGCAGGCTGGTTGGCCATTAGCCGTTAGTCATTAGCCGTTAGCCTTTAGCCATTGGCCATTAGCCATCAGGATTGGGATGCTCTTTGCGGAATAACCCTGCGCGGCACGCCGCAGAGTTCTCTATATGCCCAGTTCGCTCTTCGTTCGGATAAAGTGCAGGATGCTGTCGCGCGCGATGATGCCCACCAGCCGCCCCTCCTGCACAACCGGAATCTGATTGACATCGTATTCGTCCATGCGCTCCAGCACGCCGTAGGCGTCGGCGTCGGGCGGCACGGCGTGCAGCGCGTCCACGGCGGTCATGGCCTGCTCCACCGGGGTTACCGGCCAGCGGTCGCGCGGCACGCGCCGAATCTCATGCAGCGTAACCAGGCCCTTGAGCGCGTCGCCGTCCGTAACGAGGAAGCACCGCTGCCCCAGGGGAAGGACGTGATCGTCCACCAGCGTCGCCAGGGAGACCCCAGGCGGAACCGCCGCGCATTGCGTGCGCATGAGGTCTGCCGCCGTGTACCCCTGAAGGCTCTCCTTCAGGCGCACCTGCCGGAAACTGCTGGACGCGGCGTTGTCCATGAACCAGCCGATGAGGGCCAGCCAGATGCCGTCGCCGAGCCTGCCGGCCAGCGCCAGGAAGATGCCGGCCACGATGAACAGGTACGCGAATGCCTGCCCCAAGCCGGCCGCGATGCGGGTGGAACGCTCGTACTGGCCGGTGATGGCCCACACGATGGAGCGGAACACCCGCCCGCCGTCCAGCGGGAACCCGGGCAGCAGGTTGAACAGCCCCAGCAGCAGGTTGATGCGCGCCAGGTACATCGCGCCCCCGGCAATCGGCTCCGCCACCGTCCGCAGGGCCAGCCCGATGACCGCGAACAGCCCGGCCAGCACCATGCTGGACAGCGGCCCCGCCACCGACATGAGCAACTCCTGGATGGGTTGCTTGACTTCGCGGGTGATGGAGGCCACGCCGCCGAACAGGAACAGCGTGATGCTGCGCACCGGCACGCCAAAGCGGCGCGCCACGACACTATGGGCCAGTTCGTGCGCCAGGACGGAGCCGAAGAACAGCAGGCTCGTGGCAACGCCTACGATCCAATAAAGCCCCGGACTCCACCCGGGGTATTCGTTCGGGAAGAAAAACTGCGCCAGGCTCAAACTCACCAGCACGAAGATGATGAACCACGTGTAATGAAGCCCGACCGGAATGCCCCCGATTTTCCCCAGCCTGATGGAACTCTGCATGTCCCCTCGCTTTCTGGGCGGACGCCTACACTTCTTCCGCCTCTTCCTCGCCTTCCTGCACCTTGTACAGTTTGTCGGGGCTTGTCAGTTTGTCAATGTAGAGAATCCCGTCCAGGTGGTCTATCTCGTGCTGGAGGACGCGGGCCAGGAAGCCACGGGCCGAGATCTTCACGCGCTTGCCGTTTTCGGCCAGCGCCTTGACGACGACGCTCTCGTAGCGTTCCACCTCGCCCACGTAGCCCGGCACCGAAAGGCAGCCCTCGTTCCCTATCTGCGAGCCGCTGGCCTGGACGATTTCGGGGTTGATGAGGCAGAACGCCTTGCCGCCCAGCAATTCGTCTTCGTCCTCCGGAACCTCTATGACCACGACGCGATGGAGCGCGCCCACCTGATTGGCGGCCAGCCCCACGCCCGGCGCGGCGCGCATGGTCTCCAGCATGTCGGCGCACAGCGCCTGGATTTCGGGCGTGATGCGCTTGACCTCCTTCGCCCTCTTGCGGAGGAGGGGATGCCCGTTCACAAGAATCTCTCTCACAGCCATAACCGTAGCGACGTTCTCCTCACCATAAAGTCAGGAATTGTGATGCGTGCCGCTATACGGCCCGCATGATCTCCTTGATTTTCGCCGTCAGGGCCAGGCCCTCGTGATAGGGCCGCTGCCACATGTTGCGCCCAAAGATCAGCCCGGTGGCCCCGGCTTCCATGCAGATGCGGGCTTTCTCCAGCAAATCCTCATCGCCCATTTTGCTCCCGCCGGAGAACAGGACCATCGTCTTGCCCGCCGATTCCACCACCTTACGGACGGCCTGAGCGTAGTCCAACTTCAGGGTGTTGTACGGCTTGGGCGACGCCTGGTTCTTTTCCGGCTCAAAGTCGGGCACGTTCAGTTTGACCACGTCGGCGCCCAGTTCGTCGGCGACGCGGGCCGCGTAGTCCACGGCGTACAGGCTATCCCGGCCGCCCTTTTCCTCCACGGCCCAGCCGCGCGGGTAGGCCCAGACGATAACGGGCATGCCGAACCTCTCGGCCTCCGCGCGAATCTGCATGAACTGGATGAAGTCCTGATCCTGCGCGGGCGAGCCGACATAGAGCGTGTACCCGACGGCATCGGCCCCCAGGCGCACGGCGTCCTCCACGGTGGCGGTCTGCGGCGAGAACGCCTCGTCGTCGGGCGGGATGTTGGTCTTGCCGTTGAGTTTCAGGACGAGCGGGACCTTGCCGGCGTACTTGGGCATGTACTTCTCGGCCAGGCCGATGTGAAACACGATGCCCGAATACCCGCCTTCCAGCGCCAGGCGGGCCTGGTATTCGGGGTTGAGCGCCTCGGGGTTGGCGAAGAAGTCTATCGGCCCGTGCTCCAGCCCCTGGTCAATGGGCAGCAGGAGCATGGTGCCATTGCCCGGGCCGTGCTCGTATAACAGGCGGTACAGCCGGGCGCGCTTGCCTATCCCCAGGTGCAAATCGTCTAGACGAGGTCTTGGACTCATGTTTCCCTCCTGTCCGTTGCGGGTCAACGGCTCTCTGAAATTATACCTTTACGAGTCCTATTTTACCAAACGGCGTGGTCTGGGTATATGACGTGGGTCATACGCGACCCGAACCGAGGCGTGGCGCGATGGAGTTGCCGCGCCCGTTGGGTGAGCGACATCCGTTGCCCACCCAACGGGCATTCGCTTGCTGTCGGTTGGTACTACTCAAATGTGCAGATGGCGCCGGGCCGTTTGACCCGGAGCGCCAGGCTCTCAAAGACCCGGAAGATGTGATCCATCCCGTCCGGGCCCAGGTACGCGGTGATGATGTCCTGGCCGATGGCGAGGTCCAGGTTCTCGGGGCCGGTGGCCACCAGGAACCCCTGCCGGCTCTTGAGCGCGGGGGTCGGGACGATGGTCTTCACGAGTTCGCGTATCTGCGCGATTTCCAGGACGCCGGTTCCGCCGTTGACGCGGTGGAGTTTGGCGAACAGGTCGGTGCTGAGCACCAGCGCGAACTCGCCGGTGAACCCGGCTGCGGTGAGTTTGTTCCAGGCGGCAAGGACGGTTTCTAGCGCCGCGCCGGGGGTGGTCTCCCATTCGCCCAGCGGGACGGTGGCGCGCCCCTTGATCTTCAGGAGGCCGGGCTCGCGTGCCTGGCCGTGGAACAGGAGCGCGTCTTCGGCGCGGGCCACGGTGAACGCGGCTGCGGCGGCGGGGCTGAAATCGGGCGCGCCGCCATGCTGACGCGCCAGGGCGAGATCATCCCAGCGCAACACGAAGTCCTTGAAAATCGTGGTCAGCGGGATGTACTCGCGCTCGGCCAGTTCCACCGCCTCGGCGGTCTCCTCGGCCTCAAACCCGACGGCCGCGCTGCTCACGCCGCCCAGCCTGTCCACCGCCACCACCTGGACGCCCGCGCCCAGGGGGCCGAACAGGTGCAGGAAGCGCCGCCCGGCCAGGGTCTTCCGCGCCACTTCCACCACCAGGTCATCCAGTTTTTGCCACTCTTCGCTCGTGAGGGGCGCTTCTTCTCGCATCAACAGATCTGACATGGTATCCTCCTTTGTGTGCTCTCTATTCTTTCAGACTGCCAACGGTAAACCCTTTGGTTGGGGATGGTGCCTTTTCGCTCGCCTTTTGCAGCGACTGGAGCAGGTCGGTGAAGACCGCGTCGTGGTAGATCTCGTGGTCGCGGATGCGGGCGATGAGGGCCTTCAGCCCCTCGTCCGCGATCTTGTTCAGTTGATCGCCGTACACCTGGGCCACGGAGCGCTCGGCGCGGATGTCGGCGGCGAGCATGGCGGCGGTGTCGGTGCTCTGGTTCACGGCGGTGCGCTCAATCTCCACAGTGCCGCCCATCCCCGCCATCTCCTCGGCGAGCCAGCCCAGGTGCTGCATCTCGTTGATGGCCTGCATCTCCAACTCGCGGCTGATGTCGCAGTGGGGCGTGATGAACGAGTGGAACAGGTACTGCAGGATGACCGTGTACTCGTGCTTGATCCCCTCGTCCAGAATCTGCGCCACCGTGGGGTCTGCCGCTGCTGGCTCCTGGGGAGCCCCTTCGGCGGCCGCGAGCGCGCTCACCTTGCCGACGAACTTCTTGAAGATCTCCAGGTGCGCCTTCTCGTCGTTGACGATGCGTTCCAGGGTGCGTTTGATTTTCGGGTCGTCAATGGCGGCGATGTGCTGCTCGTAGAGCGCGATGGCGTCCTCCTCGGCGATCACGTCCAGTTGCATGTTCTCGGCGTGGGTGTGGGCGCGTCTCACCGGCGCGCGCTCTATCGTCGGCGTGCCGCCTAGTTCCACGATGGCGTCGGCCAGCCAGTCATAGTGCCGCATCTCGTCGCGTGCGATGGCCTCAATCTCGGCGGGGATTTCGCCCTCGCCCATGGCGTAGGCGTGCAGGAGATACTGCACGATGGCCATGTGCTCGCCCCGCATGTCCTCGTTCAACATGGTAATGACATCGTCTTTGCTTATAGTCATGGTGTCCTCCTTATCCCTTTAGATGCCGTGCGTGCCGATTTGGATTTCCGTTCGCAGCCATTATACAGTACATTTGTCGTTCTGTGAAGTCGCGCTCTCATCGGTGATGGCGGGCGCGGGCGACGGCGCGCGATGGAGTGCGGGGTGGCCTCGGGCCGGTCCGTGCGCCTACTGTTTCACGTGGACAACGTGTTGCGGATATGGGATTTCAATGCCCTCGCGGTCAAAGCCCTCCTTGATGCGCCTCTGCAACTCTCTGGAGATGGCCCACTGCGCCCCCGCTTTGACCTTCGCCACGATTCGCAGCGTAACGCCCGAGTCGGCCAGCGCCATGACCCCCAACACCTGCGGGGGCTCCAGCACATCGGCCTGGAACTCCGGTGCCGACGCCAGGGCTTCGCCCACCCGCGCCAGGACGCTCATGGCGTGTCCCAGGTCGGTCTCGTAGGCCACGTCCACGTCCACGATGACCCGCGCCCAGTCCTTGCTGGCGTTGGAGACAATCTTGATCTCGCTGTTGGGGACGATGTGGAGCGTGCCGTTGAAGTCGCGCACGGCCGTGCGCCGCAGCGACATCTCCTCCACCGTGCCCGTAACGCCGGCGATGGTTACGAGGTCGCCGATGCCGAACTGGTCTTCCAGCAGGATGAACAGTCCGGCGATGACATCCTTGATGAGGCTCTGTGTGCCAAGCCCGACGGCGACGCCCACCACGCCCGCGCTGGCCAGGAGCGGGGCCACGGGAATGCCCAGTTCCGCCAGGACCGTCAACGCGACGATGACGACGATGATGGCCGCGCCCGTGCGGTTTAGCGTGCGGATGATGGCCTCTGTGCGCTGCTTTCGGGCGTCCAGCCGCAGTCGCCCCTCGCCGTCCAGCACTCGGCGCAGCCCGGCGGTGAACACGCGCACCAGTCGGTAGCCCACGTAGCCCAGGATCAGGAGCAGGGCGATCTTCCCCGCCTTGCTCCCCACGGACAGCAGCCATGCGTTCCAGTTTCCGTCCAATTCCTCTACCTCGCGTGCTTGCCCCGCTGCGCAGGGTACGGTACTTCTTGCAGGCGGCAGTGTTCAACTGGAATTATAGCAGGGGTTGTGGTATAATTCAATGCGTAACTCCTCGCCTCCCCAATGGCGGCACTGCCTCGGGGGACGCAGGACGATTCCATCGCGGGAGGACATTCCATGAACCCGATCGCGTTTCAAATTGGCCCGTTTGCTGTTCGCTGGTACGGGCTGCTCATCGTAACGGGGATTCTCGCCGCTGCCTACATCGCCACACGCGAGGCGCGCCGACGCGGCGAGGACCCGGAGCATGTGTGGAACGGCCTCATCCTCTGCCTGGTCTTGGGCATCGTCGGCGCGCGGCTGTATCACGTCTTCTCCTCGCCCGCCGATGGCTCCCTGGGCTGGTGGTACTATCGCCAGAACCCCATCGCCATCCTGAAGATTTGGGAGGGGGGGCTGGCCATCTACGGGGCCGTCGCCGGCGGAGCCCTGGGGCTATGGATTTACACGCGGTGGGCGAAACTCAAGTTCCTGCGCTGGACCGACATCGCCGCGCCTGGCGTGCTGCTGGCCCAGGCCATCGGCCGTTGGGGCAACTTCGCCAACCAGGAGTTGTACGGCCCGCCGACGGACCTGCCCTGGGGCATCTACATCGCGCCCGAAAGGCGGCTGCCGGGCCTGGAAAACTACGAGCGGTTTCATCCGGTCTTTCTCTATGAGTCCCTGTTCTGCCTGCTTGGGTTCATCCTGTTCATGGTTTTCGCCCGCAAGTGGGCGCCCCGCCTGCGGGATGGGGATGTCTTCTTCGCGTATCTCATCTACTATCCGTTCGGGCGGTTCTTCATAGAGATGCTCCGGCCCGATGCTTGGCGGCTGGGCGGGCTGGCGGCGGCGCAGGTCTTCGCCATCATCGCCATTGTTATTGGCGCTGCCGGCATCGTCATCAACCACCGGCGAAGGCTGGCCGCCCCATCCGAGCCTGCTTCCGAGTCGTGATGGAACGCGAATCTGCTGCGGCTACTCCGCCACGCAAGGGAACGCGCCGAGGCGACCCCCCCGCGATGCGTGAGGCCGCGCCCCCGTACGAGGCGCAGGCCGATGCCGGCGAGCGCCTGCTGGCGTGGCTTGGGCGCGCTCAGGCGGCGGTGGCGGCCGCGCAGAGCCTGGCCGAGGCGTTGGAGGCCATCCTGGACTGCACGCTGGAGGGCCTGGGCTGGGAGGCGGGCGTCCTCTGTCTTCTGGGCACTGCCGAGGGCAAGACCCCGGATGTGCTGCGTCGCCTGCGGGCGAGTGCCGCCGACGAGACGCGCGCGTATGCGGGCGCCGCATTCGCGGCCGGGCGCCCCGCCGGCTCACCGGTGATCGTGAACCCCGACGGCATTCCGGTGTCGTTTCGCGAGGGGTTCAGCCAAGTGGCTCTGGTGCCCGTCTTCCTGGGCGGGGCGCGACCCGAGGCGGTTCTGGCCGTCGCCACGGAGGCCGACGCGCCCCCCGCGCGGGCCGACATCCGGTTCCTTGAGGCGATCGCATCGCTCCTGGCGTCGGCGCTGGACTATGACGCCTTGCGCGCGTCCAGCGAGCAGATGCGCATGGAGATGGAGGCCCTGCATCAGGTCTCTCTCTTCGTAAGCGAGCACAGCGACATGAGCAAGTTGCTCAAGTCGGCGCTCATGGCCGTGGAGAGGGCGCTGCGGGTGTCGGCGTGCGCCGTCTACGAGGCCGACGAGCGCGGGAGGGGCCTGCGGTGCGTCGCCCGCCGCAACGTGCCCGAGGAGGTTGTCCGCGCGGTGGAGGCAAACGCGCCCAGCGCCCCCGCCCACCGCGCCCTGAAAACCGGCGCTCCGGTCGCCATCACCCGAGCCGAAGAGTACACCGGCTCCCCCCAGGTCGTGGAGGCGGCCCTACAGGCGAGCATCCAGAGCGCCATGATTGTGCCGATTTTCGTCGGCGGCAAGGGTTTCGGCGTGCTCTCGCTCTACGATACGGCCCCGCGCGAATGGAGCGACTCGGATCGCCGCCTGGCGCAAATGCTGGCGGGGTCGCTGGGGAGCGCCTTGAGCCAGGCCCAATCGTATCGGAAACTGGCCGAATCGGCGGCGCGCCTCCGCGACCTACACCGCATCTCGCTGCGCCTGATGGAACTGCCGACGGCGGACGCTGTGGCAATCCTGGCGGCGGATGCGGGGCGGGAACTCTTCCGCGCCGACGCGGTGGCCATCCACGAGCACGTGCGCCGCTATGGGCTGCTCAAACTGCTGTCGGCGGCGCCGGCCGTGGCCGAACACTTCCCGCTGGCCGTGCCGGCGGGGCGAGGCGTCTGGGGGAAAGCCGCCAGCGAACAGAAGCCCGTGGCGCGCAGTTTGCGGCTTGCCCGAGTCGGCTTCTACGGGTTTGCCGCGGCTGTGCCCCTTCGGACGCAGGATGAACTTATCGGCGTCTTTACGGCGCTGCGCAGCGCGGAGAAAGGCGCGTTCGGAGAGGACGACCTGGAGTTGCTGGGGCTGTTCGCGAACCTGGTCGCGGCCGCCATCCAGAAGGCGCGCCTCTTGAGCCGCTCGGAGGAACTCGGCATCCTGAAGGAGCGCAACCGTGTCGCCACGGAGATGCACGACAGCGTCGGCGGCGACCTGGCGGGAATCCTGGTCAAGGCGCAACTGGCGCGCACGTTCCTGGATTCGGACCTGGCCCGCGCCGCCGCAGAGATGGACTGGATCATCGCGGCGCTCCAGCGATCCATCACCCAGTTGCGGCGCGTGCTCCATGCCCTGAAGCCTGTGGAATTGGAAGAGCAGGGGTTCCTGCCCGCGCTCCGCAGGTTGCTGGAGACCCAGGCCGACCAGTACGGCATTGCCGTAACGCTGGACGCAACGGAGCCGTTTCCGCGCCTGGGGCCGCGGGTGGAGGGCCTCCTGTACCGCGCCGTGAGTGAGTGCCTGAACAACATCCGCAAGCACGCCGCAACGGCTTCGGCGCGCGTGTCGCTTCAGGCAGAGGCCCATCGCGTGGCCCTTGTGGTTGAGGACGACGGCAAGGGGTTTGACCCGGGCGCGGCGGCCCTGTCTCGCGGCATGGGGCTCCGAACGCTGCGGGAGAGCGTCCAGGCGGCGGGCGGCGACATGAGCATCGCATCGGCGCCGGGCGAGGGCGCACGGATAACGGTATCGCTGCCTTTTTGAGTAACCTGTAGAGTCGGGGGACGACAAGGATGATTCGCGTCTTGCTGGTGGATGATCATGCGGTGTTCCGCGATGGCCTGCGCGAGTTGCTCAACCACGTTCCGGATTTGGAGGTGGTGGGCGAGGCGGGCACCGGGCCGCAGGCCCTGGAGGAGATGAGCAAGCAGCCCGATGTGGTGCTGCTGGACATCGGCCTGCCGGGCATGGACGGCATTCGCGTCTGCCGCAGCATCGTGGAGCAGTACCCGAACACGCGGGTGGTCATGCTGACGATGCACGATGATCCGCAACTGTTGCTGGAAGCCCTGCGGGCGGGCGCGTGCAGTTACGTGCTGAAGGCTGCCGACGCCCAGTCGGTGGTGTCTGCGGTGCGGGCCGCGGCCAAAGGCCAGGCGTCGCTGGATCCGGCGAGCACGTCGCGGCTCCTGGAGGAGTACCGGCGTCTGTCGCAGGAGCGCGCGGGGTTCTCAAAGGCCAGCCTGACGGAGCGCGAGCGGGTGCTCCTGGCGCTGATCGCGGAGGGCGCCACGAACCGCGAGATCGCGGCGCACCTGGCGCTTTCGGAGCAGACGGTGAAGAACAACCTGTCGGTGCTGTACCAGAAGATGGGGGTGAACAACCGCGCCGAGGCCGTCATGGCCGCCGTGCAGGGCGACATCCCGCTGCCCAAAGTGCGGTGGAAGAAGCGGGCGAAATAGCCGTCTGCGCAGCGAAAGGTACGAAGGTACTTACAAATCCGGTACGCTTGGGTCTACACAGCGGGCCGGATTTTTGTTATCATGAATACGGTGGCATGGGTGGTGTGCGTGAGGCAGGAGGCAGGTGCATGGCCTGTCTCCTGCCTCAAAAACCCTGGGAGCGTCCGTGGGAGAGAACACCACAGAGAAGACCCCGCATACCGCTGGCGGGACGATTAGCCTGAGGATTTGTGGGCAGCGTTTTCCCCGAAGGGCGAGCGCGCTTGTGTGCGCGCGGGGTCGGCCGGTCCCCAAAGTAAAAGGACTGACCGCCCCCCCAAACGGTCAGCCCTTCTACGTTGCGAACAGGTAGGACGCGGAGTGTTGTTAACGATGGCTACGTATTCGGATGCCCGAAGGCACCCTGCCTCCCTGTTCGCCTTTATTCTATAATGAATTGGTTGTGCGCTCAATAGGAAAAAGGTCCCAAAAAACTGGGTGAGCCGCGCCAACGGCTCACCCAGGCGAGAACGCAGGGCCAGTTCGCGGGTAGGCCGGGCAAGCGAACCGCGAACTGGTGCGATGAGAAGCCCTGAGGGCCTTCGCGCCTGCGTCTCGCCTGCAATTATAGTCGGCGTCTCACAATTTGGCAACAACGGATAAGGAGGTGTCCGATGAAACGCAGGCTGGTGCGGCTTTTCCTCGTCGGGGCCCTGCTCTTCTCGTGGGCCCTTCTCCCGCCGGTGGCCATGGGCGATGCCACAATCTCCACGTGGGGCTACGTCATCACCGCTCCGGGAACCTACACCCTCAGCGCGGACCTGGTGGATCCCAACGACCCGTCCCATCCCTATGCGATTGTCGTCATGCCCGGGACCAGCGGCGTCGTGATTGACGGCGGCGGGCACACCATCCTGGGCGACGGCACGGCGGCCAACTACGAGGGCGGCATCTGGCTGCCCACCGAGGATGGCACGGTTGGGTCGGGCCGCGACGTGGGCACCGGCCTGGCCCACATCACCATCCAGAACATCGTCTTTGACGCCCTGGACATCGGCGTGGATGGCTACGGGAACCTGTCGGACATCCGCGTGGAGGCGTGCACGCTGCAGAACCTCAAGGACTGGAGCGGCCTTGAGTTCCGGACCGAGTCCACGGGTGGCCTGGCTTCGCTCCAGCAGACGATTGACGGCGTGGTCATCCAGAACAACGAGATCAAGAGTTCGCTGGGCATCCCCATCAAACTGGCCAACTACGGCGCGACGACCAACCCGCTCACGGCCATGCGCAACCTGACGGTAGCGGGCAACCGCATCCACGGCAACGATGGGATAGCGCCCCATGAGGAGACCAGCCACGCGGCCATCTGGCTGCGCTACGGGGCCAGCGACGTAACCATCCGCGACAACCTCATCTATGACAACGACAACCTGTCGGGCATCTGGCTGGGCGGCGTGGGGAGCACCAAGGCCTACACGAACCTGCTCATCCAGGGCAACCGCTGCGAAGGGCAGACCGGCTTCTGGGACAAGGCCGACACGAAGCCCGCCGACGGCCTGACGCTGGACGGCATCACCCTGTCGGGCACCGTGTCCGTTCAGGACAACTACTTCATCGGCAACGACGGCTACGGGGTGAGCAACACGACGCCGGGCGACACGGGCACGGTCGTGGCCGAGTACAACTGGTGGGGCGACGTGGCCGGGCCCACAGGCCCCAACGGCGACGGCGTCTCGGCCGGCGTGGACTACGATCCGTGGCATCCCGTCGTGGGCGGCGTTCCGCAGAACGGCGGCATCGGGTTCATGCCCACGGCCAGCATCGTCCGCGTGGGCGGGTCGGTCGTCGTGGATGTGTACATCGCCGCCGACGGGTTGTTCGGGTTCCAGTTCACCGTGGACTACGACACAACGCGCCTCACCGCCACGAGCGCGGCGCTGGTTACGGACTGGTTTGACGGCGCATTCTCGCCGTGGAACGGCGTCATAGACGACGGCGCGGGCACGGTGAAGTTCGCGTCCAGCCTGCAGCGCGGAGACACGCCCTCCAGCGGCATGGGCGTGGTGGCGCGCATGACGTTCCGCGGCGACGCGGCGGGGGTGGCAGCCCTCTCCTTCAGCGGCGTCAAACTGGTGCGGTTCGTCGGCGGCGAGCAGGGCACCGAGGTCATCACGCCGGTCGGCGAGTTTGACGGCTCCATCACCGTGCTGGGCGAGGGCACCATCGCCGGCACCGTGCGCCTGCAGGGCCGCGCCAGCCACGCCGGAGCGGTGGCCAGCGCCGACGGCGACTCGGATACCACCGTGGCCGCGGGCACCTTCAGCCTCACCGTGCCCGAGGGGACGTGGACCGTTACCGTGGAGATGGCGCGCTATCTGGACGCCGTCAAGACGGGCGTGGTGGTAACCGCCGGAGGCACGACGAACCTGCCCCAGGTGGTGCTGAAGGGCGGCGACGCCAACGACGACGACGAGATTGACATCCTGGACGCGGGCATCATCGGCGGGCAGTTCGGCAAGGCGGGCGCCGGCATCACCGACCCCCGCGCCGACATCAACGCCGACGACGAGGTGGACATCCTGGACCTGGTCCTGATGGGCGGCAACTATGGGGATACAAGCCCGGTGGCATGGTAGTTGGCTGCCCGTTCCAGGCCGCACGGAGGCGGCCTCGCTGCGAAAGGAGGTGGACCGAGCGGCGAATGTAAGGGAACCGAAGAGCGGCGTATTGGACAACCATCAGACAAACCGAATTTGAGGAGGACAAGCGATGAGCAAGAAAGTTCGGCTATTGGCGGTGTTGGTATTGCTGACGGGCCTGCTGGCTGGGGTTGCGCCGATGGCGTCGGCGGGCGGGCCGTGGTACGTGTCCACGACGGGGGACGACGGCAACGACTGCCTGTCGTGGGCGACGGCGTGCCGGACGATCCAGGCGGCGGTGAACAAGGCCAGCGCGGGCGACACGATCTACGTCGCCGCGGGGACGTATGACAACACCATAAACATTGACACCCGCAGCAACCTGAGCATCGTCGGTGAGAACAAGGACACCACGATTGTGAAGTCCAGCACTACGCTGCCCTGGAACGTCGGGGGATACGGGACAAGTCGTCAAACTGTGCTGCGCGTGGTCAACTCCACCGGGATCAACGTCCGCAACCTCACTTTTGACTTTGACCTGGTGAAAGCGAACCAGGTCTTTGGCGTGCTCTGGTGGGACAGCACGGGCACGGTGGAGAACAATATCCTGAAGAACATGTCTGTCCCGGACGCCAGCGGTGGCTACTACGAGTTTGGGGCTTACGTGCGCGCGCCGTCGTACACGGATGGATCGCGTGCGGCAGTCTCGTTCACGGGCAACACCTTCATTGACGCCGGGCGTGTCGGAATCCTCACCCATGAGTACGTGCATGCTACCATCAGCGGCAACACGTTCTACAAGGTGATGGACGACTTCGGCTATGCCATGGAGATCGGTTCGCAATCCACGGCGAGCATCACCGGCAACACGATCTACGGCTATGACACGCCTGCCGCATCCGATGGCAGCACCTCCGCCGGCATCTACGTAGAAAACTGCTTCACTTCCGGCTCGCCCCACGTGGTCAAGAACGTAACGCTGTCGGGCAACGAAATCTACGATAGCCAATATGCCCTGTACGTTGGCAACGAGTTTGATGGCTATGCGGGCGATGTAGATATCGTGCTGACAGCAACGGGCAACAACTTCCATGACAACGTGGACGGAGCGGTTATCGTTGCCGACGAGGACAAGTCCGCGGGGTCATCCGTTACGGCAACGTTTGAGGACAACACTGTCGCCAACAACGGCGAAAGCGGCTATTTCATCTACACCTCGGGGGATGGGGATATTACCGTCTCCATAGAGGGTGATACGATCACCGGCCACGAGGTGGGCGTGTACCTCAACGACTATGCGACCGGCTCCAGCGGGAGTTCCTACAACGTGGCGGTCCACCAGAGCGCCATCACCGGCAACACCGGTTACGGCGTGCAGAATGAATACTCGGGCACAACCATAGACGCCACGCTGAACTACTGGGGCGCGACGACCGGGCCGTACCACGCTACGAAGAACCCCGACGGCGGGGGCAACAAGGTGAGCGACTACGTGGACTTCTCGCCGTGGCTCGGCCTCACGCCGGGCACCAGCCCCATGACCTACGGCGTAACGCCGGGCACCAACGTCGGGAGCGTCATCAGCCAGATGCAGCCGGGCGACACGCTGATCCTGATGGCCGGTATACACTCGGGCGGCATCACCATCGCGAAGGGCATCACGCTCAAAGGCGAGCCTGGCACCGTCATCGGCCCCGGCTCCGACGGCATCACCGTGTCGGCCAACGACGTGACGATTGAGGACATCACGCTGGACGGCACGGGCGGCGACCCGGGCGACGTGGGCATCCGCGTCAATGCTGGCGTGCAGCGGCTGCACATTGAGGGCTGCGAGATTCGCAACTGGCCTGACGACGGCATCCACTTCAACGGGGCCATCACCGGCCTGAAGGTTGTGGACAACTATATCCACAACAACGGCGGCGACGGGATGGAGTTCAACGGGTCGCCGGCGGGCACGGTGCAAATCTACGGCAACGCGCTGCGGGCCAACACGGGCTACGGCGTGAACGCGGTGAGCGGGTCGGTGGTGGCGGAGTACAACGAGTGGGGCGGCATTGCCGGACCGACGGGGACGAACGGTGACGGCGTGAGCGGGAGCGTGGACTACGACCCGTGGGTGTTCGGCAAGGTGTACGCGGACGTGGTGCCGGATCCCGCGCGGGTGCGCGAAGGCGAGAACGTGGATGTGGACATCAAGGTGGACACGGCGAACCTGTACGGGGCGCAGTTCACGCTGACGTTTGACCCCGCGAAGTTGCAGGTGGTGAGCACGACGGATAGTGGCGCCGGGTACTTCAAGGGTTCGCAGGAGTGCAGCACGACGTACAACAACACGTCGGGGACGCTGACGTTCTACTGCTCGCGCGGGGGCACGGACACGGCGGTGAGCGGGAGCGGCGTGAAGTTGCTGACGATCACGTTCCAGGCGCAGGAGATCAGCGGGACGAGCACGACGGCGACGATAGACCTGGACGCGAGCAAGGTGCGGTTGGGCGCGCTCGGTGGCGTGAACATCTACGTGGACTCGGTAACCGACGACAGCCTGACCATCCTGGGCACGACGACGGTGAGCGGCGTGGTGGACCTGCAGGGGCGCGCGAACGATTCGGGGGCGGTGGTAACGTTCCCCGCGGGCGTGCTGTACCCTGGCGGGACCGACACGGCGGACTCGTGGGGTCGGTATGACTTCGCGGGCGTAACCGACGGGTCGTACCTGGTAACGATAGTGATGGCGCGGTACCTGGATGCGTCGGCGACGGTGAACGTGGCCTGGGCGGCGTTCAACCTGGTCGCCGGCTATGTGCTGGTGGGACGGGTCGGTCGCTTCGACCTCCGGAAGACCTGGCACGTCGCCGTGCTGGGGCTCGGGGGCCTGCTGATGGCCCTCCGACTCGCCCGGCACTTCGGCGCCCTGCACGGGGGCAACTTCTGATCGAGGCGGCCGCTTCCGGCCCGGAGCCCTCGCCCGTTCCCGGCACGCCGATCGGGGATGGCCGCATCCCCGTGAAATATCACCTCGAACCCTACGCGTTGGGATGAGAATCCCCCAAAGAGGTTCGATACCCGGAGCCCCATGGCGGGATGATCAAGCCCGAAATGTACCGAACCATGCTTGCATAAGATCCTTAAGGATGTCATACTACCCCGCCTCGATCCTTCGACGATCCAGGACGATCCGTTCGACTCGCGGGGTTCCCGGACCATGTTTAGCGCCGTCGTCGCCGTCTCCCTCGGGATCATTGGTCAGACCTGGATAGCATTTGCACCGGAAGGGATGAACTTTCGGGTCGAGTTCCCAGGGACGCCGAGCCGTGCG
>Ga0078972_1004597_pt1 | contig 37231 bp, 31 predicted proteins | sample YelNatPaOPGAMG01_FD_67568 | JGI IMG/M metagenome (GOLD analysis project Ga0078972, IMG submission 67568) | Hot spring thermophilic microbial communities from Obsidian Pool, Yellowstone National Park, USA - OP-RAMG-01 (SPADES assembly) (version 2) | ecosystem: Environmental > Aquatic > Thermal...
TGTGCGGCTTGCCGCGGTGGGAGAGAGGTCGGCGAAGACGGCGCCAGGCACACCGCGAACGGCGCGCTTTGCCTGTCTGAACGCATCTGGCCGCCTGCGCCACCTCAGCGCGAAGGCCGGGTGTCCAGAATGCCGGCGTCAGCGTACTGTCCGCCCGTGGTTTGGCGGCAGTGCATCGCTAGCACGTTGCGCCCCGGCCGCAGCGCCCTCTTGGCATCGGGCGTCAGCTCGTACTCCTCGTACTGTGTGGCGAAGCCGCTCAGCTTGGCCGTTAGGATACCGTTGAGGTACACTTCGGCGTCTTCGTCGTGGTGGACCCGCAGAACCGGGTTGCGTACGCCGCTGGGCGGGACCGTGAACACCCGGCGCATCCAGATATCTCTGGTGAGCCATTGGGTGCCCACCGATGCGCCTGGCGTGCCAGGGCGTCCAAAGCCCGCGGGTCCCTCCCGCCAAGCACTGTCGTCGAACTCCGGCGACGCCCAGGTGGGCGGCGGCTCGTCGAACGTGTAGTGCCAAGCGGGGGCGGGAGGCAGCTCTGCGGTGGGCGAAATGGGCACCATGCGCGGAGCTGGGGGAAAGCGACCGCGGTTTGCGTCGGCGGCGCGCTTCTCATCGACCTTGATCAGCTCGCGGTCGTACGTCATCAGGCCGTTGCACTCCGTCTCCACGTCGGTGGTCTGCGTGTAGACGACGGCGCTGAGCCCCGGGTCGTTCTTGAGCGCCCAGGCCCGCTGCAGCAGGCGCACGTAGTCTTGGGTCAGGCGCTCCCGGCTCTCCATCTGCCGGTAGCCCCAGCTGCGCTGCGCCCACGTGTGGCCGTCGACGCCCAAGCCCAGGCCCCCGAACTCGCCCAGCACCGCCGCCCTCGTCGCCTCTGGACGCGGCGACCCGGGTCCGGGGTAGTTGTGCATGTCGGCGACGTCGCCCACGTGCATGTCGGTCCAGCCACTGGCGTTGTCCACCAAGCGGGATGGGTCCATCTGCTTGACGTAAGCGGTCAGGCGTTCTGTATCGTGCTGGCCCCAGCCCTCGTTGAAGACCACCCACATGATGATGCACGGGTGGTTGCGCCTTCCCTCAACCAGGCGAGTCAGCTCTGTTTGGAACTGGGCACGACCCTGAGGGGTGGAATTGTTCCCGCTTGGCATATCCTGCCACACCAGCAGACCCAAGCGATCGCACCAGTAGTACCAGCGGTCCGGCTCCACCTTCACGTGCTTGCGCGTCATGTTGAAGCCCAAGCGCTTCAGCACCTGAATGTCGTAGCGGAGGGCGGCATCCGTTGGGGCCGTATAGATGCCGTCTGGCCAGAAGCCCTGGTCAAGCGTGCCCACCTGGAAGAGGAACTTGCCGTTAAGCAATATGCGAGTGATGCCGTTCGCATCTTTGCCCAGTCCGATCTTGCGCATGCCGAAGTAACTCAGCACGGAATCGGCCACGCGCCCCCGATGCCGCAGGACCACCCGCAGGTTGTACAGGAACGGGCTGCTGGGCGACCACAGCCGGGGCCTGGGCACCGGCACGCGCAGCTCGGACCCAACGGCGCCGCTCGCCTGGCCCACTGCTTGCGGTCCGTTGAAGGCCACCGCCTCAACGCGATCACCCTTTTCGGTGCCTCGCCCCTGGACGGTGAGCCTGAGCGCGCCCCGGTCGACGTCTGGCACCATCACCAGATGGGCGATGCTTTGGGCTGGCACCGGCTCTAGCCACACGGTCTGCCAGATGCCGGTAGTGGGGGTGTACCAGATGCCGTTTGGCGAGAGCACCTGCTTCCCGCGCGGCTGATCGCCCTTGTCGGTGGGATCCAGCACGCCCACTACGATCTCTTGCTGGCCGCTGGGCCTCAGGGCGCCAGTGATGTCCAACGTGAAGCCGTCGTAGCCGCCGCGGTGCGAGCCTACGCTGCGGCCATTGACGTAGACCTCGGCGTCCCAGTCCACAGCCCCGAAGTGCAGAAGGACTGTGCGGCCTCGCCAGGCGGCGGGGATGGTGAACGTACGCCTGTACCACAGCCGCTGATCGGGGCTTATGGGCTTGCCAACGCCGGACAGCGCCGATTCGATGGGGTAAGGGACCAGTATGGAGCCCTGGTACTGCGTGGGCTGCGGCGCGTTCCTGTCCAACACAGCGTACTGCCAGAGACCGTTCAGATTGAGCCACGCTTTTCGAACCATTTGCGGGCGAGGGTACTCCGGCAACGGGTTGGCTGCATCGACCTGGGCAGCCCATCGCGTCATCAGCGGAGCGCCGGCCGGCTGCCATTGAGCGCCAAATGAGCCGCACGCAGCCGTGCAAAGGGCCAGCGCAAGTGTGATGATCGCCTTCATGGATAACAGCTCTCCTTTCTGAGGTGCCAATGGGGCTGCAGCCAGGCGCCCGTTGGCGAGCGAGCCTCCGCGCTGGCCGCTACCGTTCCTACACAAGCTTTCATCTTCCAGGTGGCGGCGGCGCAGCCCTCGTTCCCGGCTTGGTAGCTCGCGTCCACACCCAGCGCACCGGCTCCCGCGCGAAGCACTTGGGTTCGATGTTGCGCCTGCCGCTCTTCTCGAAGAGGTACCTGAAGCGCGCACCGCCGCTGCCCCCAAGAACAGCCGTAGGGCCGTGCGTCACCGAGGCAGTCAAGCGCTCAGCTCAGAGAGTCGGGGAAAGAGCACAGATGCACGCCAAAGCCCGCCTACCTCGAGAGTCGCCCGCCCAGGCATGGGATCAGCTAGACACAGATCTCATGGCCAGACCTCTTGGTGGAGTTACAGGGCTCCCGCGAGCCGTTCGCGTAGGCGGGTATAGCGCGCCACCTCCTGACTGTTGCCAACCGCTATGCGCACAGCACGCCGGCTGCCAACCAGCACGGCCATACGCTTGGCGCGAGTGAGCGCTGTGTAGAGCAGGTTGCGCTGTAGCATCACGTAGTGCTGAGTATGGATCGGCAGCACCACCGCTGGGTATTCACTGCCCTGGCTCTTGTGCACGCTGAGGGCATAGGCAAGCTGCAGCTCGTCCAGGTCTGCGAAGTCGTAAGGAACAGTGCCGTCGGGAAAGGCGACGTACAGGACCTGCTCCTCCTCGTCTATGCGCTGAACCGTCCCGATGTCCCCGTTGAACACCTGCTTTTCGTAGTTGTTGACGATCTGGATCACGCGATCGCCCGCCCTGTAGGTACGGCCGGCGCGGGTGACCTCTGGGCGTCCAGGGCGAGGGGGGTTGAGAGCCTGTTGCAGCAGCAGGTTGAGGTTGGCGGCGCCAGCGGCGCCACGGTTCATTGGGGAGATAACCTGGATGTCCATTGGGCCGAACCCACGCTTGGGCAGGCTGGTAGTCACCACGGCGGTAACCACGGCGGCGAGATGGTCGGTCTGTTCGGCTTGGAGGAAGACGCAATCGGCGTTTGGCGCCTGTTGGGGGGTGGGCAAGTTGGGGTACTCGCCGCGGTTGATCTTGTGGGCATTGGTGACGATGAGGCTGGCAGCTGCCTGGCGGAAAATCTGGGTGAGCCTCACCACAGGCACGACGCCCGAGGCGATGAGGTCGCGGATGACGTTGCCAGGACCCACGCTCGGCAGCTGGTCTGCGTCGCCGACAAGGATCAGCTGGGCCGTGAGAGGAAGGGCTTTCAGCACGCTGTAGAAGAGCACCTCGTCCATCATGCTGACCTCATCCAGGATCAGCGCGTCGCACTCCAGCGGGTTGTCCGGTCCGCGCTTGAACCCCATCGAGGAGGGATCGAATTCGAGCATGCGGTGAATCGTGCGCGCCTCGTGACCGGACGCGTCGCCGAGGCGCTTAGCGGCACGGCCGGTTGGGCTTGCCAGCTCCACGCGCCGCCCGAGCCGCCGCAGCGCGGTGACGATGGCGCGCGTGGCGGTTGTTTTGCCGGTGCCCGGCCCGCCAGTGATGATGAGGACCTTCTGGGTGAGAGCCTGCGACACGGCCTCAACCTGCTGAGAGGAGAGGTGCACGCCGTGCGGTTCGGCGTGCGTGGCGATCCATGCCGTTGGGTCTTCAGAGGCGAGGTCGCGGCGGATGGGGGCGCGCATGAGGTCGCGGAGGCGCGTGACGATGCCCCTCTCGGTTTGGTAGAGCGACGGTATGTACACCGCGGTGTGGCCCGTGTCAGCCTGTGATGGCGTCGGCGTTTGCCGTTGCTCACCAAAGAGGGGATCGGGTTGACCTGCCTGCCCAGCAGGTGAGGGCGGCGCCGCCCTCGAGGGCTGGGAGGGCGCGCGCTTGGGTTGGGCGGAAGGTACCTGGTCTGCTTGCAGGGGTTCCAGCACCACCTCGCCCGTTTCGGCCAGCTCGCGGAGTTCGGGCTGCAGCCGGGGGAGATCGGCATCTAGCTCCTTCGCGGCAACCTCCACCAGCTTTGGCTCGGGCAGGTAGACGTGGCCGTCCTCGGCAGCCTTGTTGAGCACGTACAGCAGCCCAGCACGCAGCCGTTGGGGCGAATCGCGGGATGTGCCCATTGCCATCGCGATCCTATCGGCGGTTTTGAAGCCGATACCCCAGATATCGGTAAGCCGGTAAGGGTTCTCCTCCACCGCCTGGATCGCGCGGTCGCCGTAGGTCTTGTATATCTTCACGGCATAGGCCGTGGAGACCCCATGGCCCTGCAGGAAGAGCATGATGTTCTTGATCTCGCGCTGCTCCTCCCATGCCTTCTTGATCATCGCCGCTCTGGCCGGGCCCACGCCAGGGACCTCCAGCAGCCGCTCGGGGTCCCGCTCTATGACGTCGATGGTCTCCGCGCCGAAGTGAGCCACAAGGCGCTTGGCAGTTACGGGCCCAACGCCCTTGATGAGGCCGCTGCCCAGGTACCGCTGGATCCCCAAGGCCGTAGCTGGCCGCACCACTTGGTACCGCTCAGCGCGGAACTGGGGGCCGTATTGCGGGTGGGTGGTCCACTGTCCGTACAGAAGCACCGACTCGCCAGCCGCGATGCCGGGGAAGGTTCCAGTGATGGTGACCGGCGTGCGGCTGCCCTCAATGGCCAGGCGCGCGACGGTGAAACCGGTCTCCTCGCTGTGGAACGTGACGCGTTCTACAGTGCCTTGGATGGTGACCTGGCCCTCGGAGGAGGGCGGGGAGGTCTCCTGTGCGCACATGGTCGTCTGCGGCGGATAGCTGGCGGGCAGGGGCTACAGGGCCTCCAGGTCGCCAGCATCCTCAAGCGCTTCGAAGAAGGCGAGGCGTTTGAACTCTCTGTACCGGGCGGCTATCTCAGAATGGCTCAGGCGGAGCATTCGTCGGAGACTGAACTCCTCCACGTTGAAGGAGGCCATGACGCTGCCGTACACCACGCCCTTTCGCAGTCCGTGCTCGGAGATATCGCCGCTGTACGCGATGAAGCCCAAGACGCCGCCCTCGAAGCTGTCGCCGGCGCCGGTTGGGTCCGGCACCTCCTCGAGCGGGTAGGCGGGCACGGAGAAGGTATCGGTGGCGGAGAAGAGGGTGGCCCCATGCTCTCCCTTCTTGATAACGACGTAGGACGGCCCCATCCGCAGAATCTCGCGGGCGGCCTTCACGATGCTCATGGTGCCGGTGAGCTGCCTGGCCTCCGCGTCGTTCATAAACGCGAGGTCCACCTTGCCGAGCACGTCCACCAGCGCATCGCGTTTGCCAGATATCCAGAAGTTCATCGTGTCACAGGCAACCAGGCGCGGCTTGCGGACCTGTTCCAGCACCTCCAGCTGGAGCTCGGGGTCGATGTTGGCGAGGAGCACGTACTCGGCATCGAGGTAAGAGGCGGGGAGGGTGGGGTGGAAGCTAGCGAAGACTCCGAGGCGCGTGTCCAGTGAGTGGGCCTGGTTCAGGTCGTAGTCGTAGAAGCCGCTCCAACGGAACGTCTCGCCATTGGCGCGCTGCAGGCCCTGCAGGTCGATTCCGTGGGAGGCGAGGAGATCCAGGTAGGCGGACGGAAAGTCATCTCCCACCACGCCGACGAGGAGAACGGGCGCGAAGAAGGACGCGGAGACAGATGCGTACGTAGCGGCGCCGCCCAGGACGTCGTTAGCCTCACCCAGTGGGGTTTTGACGCAGTCTATGCCGATGGAGCCAACCACGAGCACCTTGCCGCGAGCGCTGTTGGGGACGCCGGAGGAAAGTGGGTTATGCACTTGTTCATGCTCCTTGGAGGGGCTGCCGTTGGCCCCGGGCTATGACCTTGAGGACGAATCCGGGAAGCATGGCCACCTTGCGGGCCTTGCGCGGGTTGCACGCCAGGCGGTAGGCCCACTCCAGGCCGTGCTTCTGGAACCACTCAGGGGCGCGCCTAACTTGGCCGGAGAAGCAGTCGAAGCTGCCACCCACCCCAACCGCGATGGGGGCCTGGATGCGCGGTTGGTGCGTGCTGATCCATTTCTCCTGGCGTGGGATGCCGAGGGCAACGAACAGCATTGCGGGTCGCAGCTGGGCGATCTGCTCCACCACGGCGCTCTCCTCATCGAGCGAGAGGTAGCCGTGGCTTGTGCCCACCACGTTCAGCGCCGGGTACGCCTTGGCGAGGTTTGCGGCAGCTGCCTGGGCCACACCGGGCGCGGCGCCGTGTAGGTAGACGCCGAGGCCGAGCTGAGACGCGAGTTCGCAGAGGCGCTCCATGAGATCCACACCAGGAACTCGCTCTGGTACTGGGCAGCCAACGCGCCGGGCGGCCCACACCACGCCGCGGGAGTCGGGCACCACGAGGTCGGCGTGGTTGATGATATCGCGCAGCTGGCGGTCTTGCTGTGCAATGGCCAATGCCGAGGCGTCCGCGGTGACGATCTGGTGAGCCCCGCCATGCGTGAGGAACTGCTGGGCTATGGCGAGGGCCTGCTCCATGGTCACGCGGTGCACGCGGCAACCGAGGATGACGACCGACGGTACGGCGTTGACGCTCAATCGGAGTTCGATGAAATGCACCGGGGGGAATAAAGGGGCGCGCGGTTCCCCACCGGTGCGGTGAATGTCAGGCTAGGTGCCCTCCGTCCACGAGGCCAGGTAGCGCTGCTGCTCTGGGGTGAGGGTATCGATTGCGACGCCCATGCCCTGGAGCTTGAGCCGCGCAATCTCACGGTCGATCTCCTTGGGCACAGAGTAGACCTTGCGCTCGAGTTTGGCTCCGTTCTTATACATATACTCCGCGCACAGCGCCTGGTTGGCGAACGACATGTCCATTACGGAAGCTGGGTGGCCCTCAGCGGCGGCGAGGTTGATCAGCCGGCCATCGCCGAGGAGGTAGATTCGCCGCCCATCCTTCATGGCGAACTCTTCGACGAAGTCTCGGATGAACCTGCGTGAGGCGGCGCGGTCGGCGAGCGCTGGGATGTCTATCTCCACGTTGAAGTGCCCGGAGTTCGAGACGATAGCTCCGTCCTTCATGAGGTCGAAGTGCTCGCCACGCAGCACGCTGGTATCACCGGTGAGGGTGCAGAAGAAGTCTCCCACCTTGGCGGCTTCGGCCATGGGCATTACCCGGTACCCGTCCATTACGGCCTCGAGGGCGCGGAGCGGATCGACCTCGGTGACGATGACCTGGGCGCCCATGCCACGTGCGCGCATAGCCACGCCGCGGCCGCACATCCCGTAGCCCGCCACGACGAACGTGCTGCCCGCCAGCAGCCGGTTGGTAGCGCGCAGGATGCCATCTATGGTAGACTGCCCAGTGCCGTAGCGGTTATCGAAAAGGTGCTTCGTATCGGCGTCGTTGACAGCGATGATGGGGTATTTGAGGACGCCGTCTGCCTCCATGGCCCGAAGTCGTATCACGCCGGTGGTGGTCTCTTCGGTGCCTCCGATAAGGCCGTCCAACGCGTCGGTTCGCTTGGAGTGCACAAGGCCAACGGTATCCGCACCGTCATCCATGGTGAGGTTGGGGTGGATATCCAGGACGGCATTGATGTGCCTGTAATAGGTATCGTTGTCCTCGCCTTTGATGGCGTACGTCGGGATGCCGTAGTCCTCGACGAGGGATGCGGCGACGTCATCCTGGGTTGAAAGCGGGTTGGACGCACAAAGGGCGACGGTGGCACCACCCTCCTTGAGGGTGATTGCAAGGTTGGCGGTCTCGCTGGTTACGTGCAAGCAAGCGGCGAGCTTGGCGCCGGCAAGGGGCTTCTCTGACCTGAATCGCTCGCGGATGAGCGCCAGGACCGGCATTTCGGCCCCGGCCCACTCGATTCGAAGCTTGCCCTTTTCGGCGAGCGCCAGGTCCTTGATGTCGTACTCCAATGTGGGGATTCTCCTTCCTCGGAGGCAGACACATGCACCGCGTTATTATACGCACGCGTCCGAGGTACTGTCAAACCAGCTAGGGCTTGATAAGAATTCGCGAACGTGGAGAGGAGCACGCAACTGCTCTGCCGCCGCAGCCACCGGACGGGGATGGCTCCGTTTCCTTCACAGTGTTGAGGGAGATGGTTGGGGAGAAGCGGCCGGGGAACCAGCGTGCCGGAACAGATCGCCCCAATCCGCGGGTGCTTTGGTGAAGACACGGCCGGCCGAGCTGTCCACCAACCAGGATGTAACTATGGAAAGCATACGCATGCTCGTTAGCTTGACCACACGCGCGCGCAACTGATATACTGACGTGGCGCAGCCACGGGCATGGTGCGTCTTGGCCATTCGGGCTCCGCTATGGCCGGTCCTCTTTCTGGCCCAATCCGGCCCTGCTCCGCCTTCCGCTTTCCGTCACCACTGCAAAGGGGGACTAACGTGATCCTGGAAGCTACTGCCGCCACGCGGATGGATCTGGCAGGAGGCACGCTGGATATCTGGCCGATCTACCTGTTCGAGGGTGAGGGGATGACCGTCAACGCGGCCATCACTATCAACAGCCACGTCCGCGTCGAGGAACGTGGAGACTCCGAGGTCCACCTCAGCGCCGCGGACAGCAATGAGAGGCTGGCGGCCAGGTGCGTCGACGAGCTGCCAGTGGCGGGCCAGCTGGACTTGGTGGCGCGAATAGTGCGCTGTTACCCTCCCAAGTGCGGCGTTAGCGTCACCACCAGCAGCGAGGCACCTCGCGGCTCTGGGCTAGGCGCGTCTTCCTCGCTGCTCATAGCCCTAAGCCACGCCCTGAATCGCCTCAACGGCACTGGCTATACACCAGAACAGCTAGTGGATTTCGGCGCTAACATCGAGGCGCAATGCATCGGCATCCCCACTGGCAAGCAGGACTACTACCCCCCCACATACGGCGGGGTTAACGCCATCTGGTTCCAGGCGCTTGGCAACAGGGTCGAGCCCCTTGGCGGAGAGGACCTTGCGGCCGAGCTTGAGAGCCGCGTTGTCCTCAGCTTCACGGGCATCTCTCACTTCTCCGGCACCAACAACTGGAGCATGATGAAGCGCTACATAGACAACCGCGGCACCACGGTCCAGAACATGCGCCGGATCAAGGACACGGCGTTCAGGATGCGAGAGTGCCTGTTGGCGCGGGAGTACAACCGGTTTGCGGAGCTGGTGGACGAGGAGTGGCAGAACCGCAAGGCGCTTGCCCGCGGCGTTACCAACGCGAGGATAGACGGCATCATGGCAGCTGCCCGGGACGCCGGCGCCCTTGCCAGCAAGATATGTGGGGCTGGTGGCGGTGGGTGCATGATTACGGTGACGGAGCCTTCGCGGCGGGCGGCCGTTGAAGCGGCATTGCGGCGCGCCGGTGCCCGCGTGCTGGATTACCGAATCGCTAGGCAGGGCGTGCAGGTGCGGGAGGCGTCGGCGTAAGATGGCCGAGCGAGAGAGAGATGCTGCGCCCGAGCGCGAAGCCGTGGTTCGCGTCGCGGCCACAGACAAGTGGGTGATGCACAGGCGGGAGGCCACCATGCCCGATGGGCGCCGAATCACCTACTACACGTTCCAGCCCGTCGCTTGCGACGGGGAGCGCGCCGACGGGGCGGACGAGCGCTGACCGCTTAGCCCGTCATGGAGAGTTGAGACAGTGTCTGAGCTGCGGTGGCATCCGGTTTTGAGGGAGTGGGTGATAACGGCAACCCACAGACAGGAGAGGACGTTTCTGCCCCCTCCCGACTACTGCCCGCTCTGTCCAACCAAGCCCGGCGGTTTTGCCACGGAGGTGGCGGAACCCACCTACGAGATCGTCGCCTTCGACAACCGCTTTCCGTCGTTGCGGCGCGACGCGCCCGAGCCTGCGGTAGAGCCAACGCCGTTCTCGCCCGTGCGGAGGGCGCAAGGCGTGTGCGAGGTGATCCTTTATACGCCCGAGCACTCCGGCAGCCTCACCTCCCGCTCCGTGGACGACATCGAGAAGCTGATCTACGTGTGGACCGACAGGTTTCAACAGCTCTCCGCTCTGGAATACGTCAAGTACGTGTTCATCTTCGAGAACAAAGGGCAGGTGATTGGCGTAACCATAGACCACCCGCATGGCCAGATATACGCCTACCCGTTCATACCTCCGATGGCTGCGCGAGAGCTAGAGTCGGCGCGACTGCACCATCAGGAGCACGGCAGCTGCCTCTTCTGCGATCTGCTCGCCCACGAACTCGCCGACGGCAGGCGCATCGTCGCAGTGAACGAGTCGTTTGCTGCGGTCATCCCGTTTTACGCGCGGTATCCTTACGAGGTCCACGTAACCAGCCGACGCCACCTCGGCGCCCTACCGGACCTAACCGCTGAAGAGAAGCGAGATCTGGCCGGGATTCTGAAGACGCTCCTCCTCAAGTACGACAACCTGTGGGGAATCTCGATGCCGTACATGATGGTGATGCACCCGCGGCCATCCGACGGAGGGGCGTACGACTACTACCACTTCCACATAGAGTTCTACCCTCCGCATCGCACACGCGACAAGCTCAAATACCTGGCCGGGTCCGAGTCGGGCGCGGGCGTGTTCATCAACGACACGCTTGCGGAGTTGAAGGCGGAGGAGCTGCGAGCCGCGGCGCCGGCTACGGACGGCGAGGGGCGGCTGGTGGATGTGCTGCCCGGATAGGCCTGGCACCTGTATGGTGCGCGCGGACGTTGCTCCGGTGCTTGCCTGACGCTTGCCCCATTCACGCCAACCTGACGCTGCGACGTTGGCTTCCGATCGACTCAAAGCATGGCGCTCGTATCTTTCCAGGAGGTAGCTAAGGGTTACGGCATGCAGACGGTGCTGGATGGCGCCACCTTCGCGGTGGGCGTGGGTGAGCGTGTCGGCATCGTTGGGCCTAACGGTTGCGGCAAAACCACTGTGCTGAGGCTTATGGTGGGCCTCGAACTCCCGGACCGAGGGCGCGTGGCGGTGCTGCCCGGCACAACGATCGGCTACCTGCCGCAGGAGGTGTCATTCGGCGAGGAGGGGTCGGTCCTGGAGGTTGCCATGGCGTCCGTGCCGCGGTTGGTTGAGCTGCAAGGGGAGCTCCGCAGGCTTGAGGCGGCTATGGGAGATGCAACCGACGCCGACCTGGAGTCCCTTACAGCTACCTACGCCGAGCGCCTGGAGGAGTTCGACGGGCTTGGCGGCTACGACTTCGAGGCGCGCGCCAAGGCGGTGTTGGCCGGGCTTGGCTTCAGGGGCGATGAGCTTGCCAAACCCACCGGTGTACTCAGCGGGGGCCAGCGCACCAGGCTCTGCTTGGCTCGCCTTCTGCTGCAGGAGCCTGACCTGCTGTGCCTAGACGAGCCCACAAACCACCTGGATATAGAGGCGTGCGAGTGGCTTGAGGAGTACCTCAGCGGTTGGAAGGGCAGCGTGGTTGTGGTCTCCCATGACCGGTATTTCCTCGACCGGGTGGTGCAGAAGGTCGTCGACCTCGAGAGGGCGGCGGCAGGTGGCGAGAACCCAACGCCAACCTACCGGGGCAACTACACCGCCTACGTAGCCCAGAAGGAGCTGGCTCTGCAACAACAGGCCGAGGCGTATGAGCGCCAGCAGGAGGAGATCGCCAGGCTGGAGGCATATATCCGCCGCTACAAGGCCGGCAACCGCGCAACGATGGCCAAGAGCCGCGAGAAGGCCCTGGCGCGCATCCAGCGAATCAGCAGGCCGCAGGCGAGCAGAAGCATTCACTTTCAGGTGCTTCCGGCCGGGGCGAGCGGCAGGATTGCCATAGAGCTTCGCCAGGCCACCAAGGCGTACGGAGAGCGCGTACTGTTCCGCGACCTCAGCCTTGTCGTTGAACGCGGCGATAGGGTGGGGCTAGTTGGCCCGAACGGGGCCGGGAAAACCACGCTGCTTCGTGTCATCTTCGGCGAGGAGGAGTTGACGTCCGGTTCCGTTGTGCTGGGCCACAACGTGTCGTTGGGCTACCTCAGGCAGAGCCAGGAGGACCTGGGCGAGGAGAACACGGTCCTTGATGAGATCCTATTGGCAGGCGACCTAGATGCGGGGGAAGCGCGCAGCCTTCTTGCCAGGTTCCTGTTCCGCGGCGAAGACGTGTACAAGCCGGTTGGCAGCCTCAGCGGCGGCGAGCGGAGCCGTTTGGTTCTTGCCAAGCTGATGGTTGCATCGCCGAACGCTCTGCTGCTGGACGAACCCACCAACCACCTTGATATACCGTCTCGGCAGGCGCTGGAGGATGCCTTGAGGGCGTACACGGGGGCACTGGTGGTGGCGTCACACGACCGGTATCTGCTGAACGCCTTAGTGAGCCGCATTGTGCAGATCGCACCTGCGGGGGTGACCGTGTTCGAGGGAGGCTACGAGCAGTTCCGTGCGGCCACGGCCCCCAAGCCGGCACCCCAGCCGTCGCGGAGGCGAACCCAGGGGCGGCTCCAGCGCAGGCCGGCGCCGCCAAAGAGCGAGTCGCCTGCCGCAAAGCTGAAGCGATTGGAGGACGAGATAGCCCAGAAGGAGGCGCGCCTCGCGGAGCTGACGCAACTGCTCGGCAGCGGAGACACGTACGCCGGCGGAGGCGTTCAGGAGCTGCTGCGCGAGTACGAGGAGCTGAACGCCCGGCTGCCATCCCTGTACTCCGAGTGGGAGGCGCTGGCTGAACTGGTGCCGGCATCATGACGCTGCAACGCCCCGCGTGGCTTGAGATTGATCTGGACGCCATAGCCCACAACATCGGCGTGGTGCGCCGCATGGTTGGCCCCAGCACGGCGGTTGCTGCGGTGGTCAAGGCGGAGGGGTATGGCCACGGGCTTGTGGAGGCCGGGCAAGCGGCGCTTAGAGGCGGAGCGAAGATGCTTGCGGTGGCGCTGCTGGAAGAGGCGTTTGCCCTCCGCGAGGCCGGGGTCGTGGCGCCAGTGTTGGTGATGGGGCCGGTGCTGCCGGAAGCCGCGGAGGCCGTAGCGGAGTGCTCCGTTCACCAGGTGATCAGCACCGCTGAGCTCGCCCGCGCGCTCTCGTGTGCGGCAGTGGCCCTGGGCGTTGAGATCCCGGTTCACCTCAAGGTAGACACCGGCATGTCTCGCATTGGGTGCGATCCGGAGGAGGCAGGAGCGCTGGCGCGCGAGGTGTCTCGCCTCCCTGGGTTGAGGCTCGCCGGGCTGTGCAGCCATCTAGCGACAGGTGCGGAGGACCCCGAATCTGTGCATTGCCAGCTTGCCAAGTTCCGGGCCGCAGAGGACGCGGTGCGGGACGCAGGGGTGGCCGTGCCAACTCGCCACATAGCGTGCAGCGGTGCAGCGGCGTTCTGTCCAGAGGCCAGGCTGGACATGGTGCGCGTTGGGCTGCTCACCTACGGCCTGCCAGCGGGCGGGTCGGCGTGTCCCGCTGGCCTGCGTCCCGCCATGGCCCTGAAGGCGAGGTTGACCCAAGTGCGGCGCGTGAAGCGAGGCGCCACGGTGAGCTACGGCCGCACGCACGTCCTGGCGCGAGACAGCGTGTTGGGCATCGTGCCGCTTGGCTACGCCGACGGGTACCCACGTGAGCTCTCGGGCAAGGGACGAGTTCTGGTGCGGAGCAGGTGGGCGCCTGTGCTCGGGCGGGTATGCATGGATCAGTTCGTCGTCGATCTGACCGACGTGCCTGGCGCCGCAGTGGGCGACGAGGTCGTCATTATCGGGAGCCAGGGCGAGCTGAGCCAGACGGTAGACGACCTGGCAGCGCAGGCGGGCACGATCGCGCACGTGATCGTGGCTGGCATGTCTGCGCGCCTCCCGCGCCAATACCTGGGCGCATGATGCGGCTTCTTCAGTCTCGACGGTCCCACGTCACTGGCTTGGGCGGCTCTCGCTGAGCGAGGCGCGCTTGCTTCTGCTGATTCGCCGCCGGCCAATCCACATCCACCAGGCGCTGTTTCAACCGCGCGCTCGCCTCAGCAGCCACGGCCGGCCCTAACCAGTCTACGATCTCCAAGTACAGCTGGATCCAGTATACCTCCCACTGCCCCTGCGGAACCGATGTGCCCACCCGAGCGACCCTAGGTCCATCTGGGCGCGGCAGGAGCTTGAGGGGGAGAGGGGGGCTCTGGCTCTGCGCCGCCGACACGATCATATCCGCGCATCGGCCTTCGGCAAACGCCACCAGCCGGTCGTATGAGCCACTGTGCGAGGCCAAGTAGGCGGCCATTCTGCGGGTGAGCGACGATCGGACCTTCCGGTACTGCTCGTCCGGCAGCTGTTTCAGGCTTTGGGACGGAACGTTTGCTGGAAACAGCCCCTCCAAGTCGTACGGCACGGGCCCTAGTCCGCCCGCCACCACGACGACGTGCACCGGACAGCGGGGGAAATCGGTCACGGGATCGCAGCCGGTGGCGGTGGCGATGGCGGCGCGAAGGCATCGGTGGAGGGGGGTGGAAGAGAATGGCCGGCCGCTGGCGTCCTGCGCGAACACCACCATCCGCTTTCCGTCGGGCGGCCTGTACTCCTCGGCCAGGTACTGGTTGAACAGCCTGGCGGCCTTGCCGTTGATCGAGGGTGGCTTGGCGGCGCTGGGATCTGCTGGCGCCATCCGCTCGAGCAGGTGGCGCTTGGAGTGAGAGCTACTTCGCTTGATGCCCTCCGTGACAATGGCCGACCACCGATACAGCGGGGTATCAGGGTCTTGGAGGGCGAACACGGGAACCACCTTTCCGGCCTCCACCAGCGCGGCAAGCACAGGAAGCACGTCCACCGTTGTGAGTCCGCACTGGTCTGCCAAGTCCTCGGCCCGGAGCGGAGCGCCCGCCTGAAGCAAGGCAGCAACCACCTTGTACTGCGTCTCGCCTGATGTCATAGGTTTCTCCGGCGTTTCATCTGAGCCAGCGCACCGGAGTCGAAACCACGCGCGTGAGCAACGTTTCGGCAACACGGCGGGTGGGTTCGGCTCAGGTGGATCGGACGCCTCCAACCTGCTTCCGCTTCGACTGCATCGAACTGCCCGGGGATAGATTCGGCGCCGATGGTCAGCTTGCCTGCTCATAGGGCCATGCCATCCCTCAGCAGATGATCAAGGGATAGCAGACATGCGTCCCGCTTGCTTCAGCGCATCAGAGGTTGGGGAGGGTGGTGGAGCTCCTAGGCTCGTAGATGCCCTGCCTGCGGCGCTCCTCGGCAGCATGGGAGATGGTGGTGTCTTCGCGCAGGTGCAGGCCCACGCGTGATACGAGGGTCTTCAGGTAATCCAGGTGAGGGCATTTCGGGCCGTGGTGGTTGTCCGTGGTGATGCAGGAAGAGAGCTGAACCACGATATCGTCGCGGGTGATGCCCTCGGACGCGGCCGCCTTGCTAACAAGGTGCGTCAGCTTGCGGTGGAGGGCCCTGCCACAGCACCCGCCGCACGTTAGGTAGAGCGTGCGGTATTGGCGGTCGGCTGGGTACGCAGCAAAGCCGCCAGTTCTGTGGTGAAACGCGCGCTCGCAGAGGTAGCCCGAACAGCGCTCCTTGACTATGTGGCATTGCACGATGACCACGTACTGCTTCCTGGCAAGATCCGCTGTGGGGTTACAGGCGTCGTTCACGGCGTCTCATCTCCTCCCGGGTGGCTGCACACGGGAACTGCATTCGCGATCTGCAGTGCCCCCTCCTGGTTCCGTGCGAGCTCGGGGAGGGGAAGCATGCCTTCTTGCCGGTCACGGGCTACGGCGCAGCTGCAACGGGCCCTTCTGTAGCGGGAGGTGAGGGCGAATCCACCCGTAGGCGGGCCCAGCCGACGGGGGGCGGAGGGTACTGGTCCCCGCAACGGATAAGGTGGGCTGGGCACCGGCAATCGCTGGAGCCGAAGCGGGGAACGGGCACAGTGGCGCCGGGGCTTGAGATGGCGTGCATAGCCCAAGCGCACTCCTGCCGCCATCGCGTGGGGAGCAGGTGTACCTCAACCACGCGCGCCACGGAGAGGAGGTAGTCGATATGCCAGCGGGGTCTCTTGTCGGCGCAGAGGTGGCGAAGCACTCTTCCCCGGAGGCCTCCCATAGCAGAGCCCGTATATAGGTAAATACCAGATTCCAGGATAAAGCTGCCCAGGCTGCCGATCCGTATGGTGCACTTTTGCGGCAGAACTATAACCAGCCTATATATGCCCGGGCCGGGCGGGATGTAAGAGCTGGGCGGGGCGCTGTACGCGGCTTGGTCCTGCTGCTGCACCATGGATCAGGGCGCCTTAACGAGCAACGTCGGCACGCCCGCCTTGGCAGACAGACGCTGGCCGGTGCTGCCAGCGAGGAACGCATCCAGGCCCGCCCGCCCATGGGTTGCCATCACAAGCATTCCGGCGCCTTGCCGCTCAGCCACGTCCAACAGCTCCGGCACTGCCCCGCCCCTCAGCACCTCGGTGCGGACCGTCACCCCGTGCGCGGTGCACTGCGCCGCTAGCTCCGCGAGATAGGTCGCGGTATCGCGCTCCGTCAGGTCCAGTATCGCCCTAGTGGTTCCGGGGAGAAGGGTGCCGGTGGCGGCCCCCGGACCCGTTAGTGTTTCCAGCGTGGGGACAACCGCCACTAGCCGCAGCTCCGCCGTGAAGGCGACCGCCATTGTGAGGGCGGCGGACAGGGACGCCTGGTATGCGTGCTCGCGGTCCAGTGGCACCAGGACGAGCGATGGGTGGAAAGCGGCCTGAGGGCCGTCCCAGGCCGGCGGCACCAGCAGCACGGGCCGGGTTCCCCTCAGAAGCACCTGTTGGGCTATGGTGCCGTAGAGGAAACTGCGAACGCCGCCGCTGCCGTGCGTACAAAGAACCACTAGATCCTGTGACAGCTCCTCCGAATGGCTGACGATGCTGCGCGGAACGTCCCCCTCTGGCGCTTCGTGAACGTGGGACATCACCTCGACGCCGGCCGCCGTGAGGCGATCCGCAACCCGCTGGATGTACGCCTTCGCCTCAGACGCGTCCATCAGGTGTGGCTCGCCGTGGACCGTGGCGGGCGCCTTCTCCTCCAACACGTGCACCAGCGTGACCTTGGCGCCCAAGCGAAGCGCCAGCGCCTCCGCCACGGGCACCGCCGCCTCGGCGAGGGTTGAGCCATCCAGCGGAACCAGGAGGTTCCGGAACGGCTGCGGAGTTATGCTTGCCATACGTACCACCTACCCGGCGAACAACTGATAGAGGAGGAAGAGATTGAGCCCCACGATGAGGGCGGCAACCACGCACGAGACGGCGGTGGTTGCCGGGTGGTTGGTGAGCACGCCCATGACATCCCTGCGGCGCGTGAACAGCAGCAGCGGCACCAGGGCGAACGGAATGCCGAAGCTGAGCACCACCTGGCTTAGCACGAGGACTCGCGTTGGATCTAGGCCAGCAACTATGACCACCAGAGAGGGCAACATGGTTACAACGCGCCGGAACCAGGCGGGAACGGCGCGGTGGACGAAGCCCTGCATGATGACTTGGCCAGACATTGTGCCAACCGCCGACGAGGAGAGCCCCGACGCCAGAAGGGACAGGGCGAACACCGTGCTCGATGCCCGGCCAAGCAGCGGCGACAGCGTAAGGTGGGCGTCCTCGAGGGTGCCGACGTGCGTTAGGCCGGCGCGATGGAAGGTGGAGGCGGCCATAACGAGCATGGCCGCGTTGACGAAGCCCGCCACTCCCATCGCTATGAGGGTGTCCGTGAGTTCGAAGCGGAAGAGGCGCCGCAGGGTCTGGGGATCTGTGGCGACGATTCGGCCTTGGGTGAGCGCGGAGTGGAGGAATATGACGTGGGGCATGACCGTGGCGCCCAGAATGCCCGATGCCAGCAGCACGCTCTCCGTGCCGGCCAGCTGGGGCACCACGGCGTGGTAGGCAATAGCACGTAGGTCGGGCCTGTCGATCACGGTCTCAACCACGTAGCAGAGGGCGATGACGCCGACCAGCGCGGTTATCACAGCCTCCACGGGCCTGAATCCGTGGCGTTCCAGACCTAGAATGACGAAAGTGACAACAGCAGTAAGCAAGCCTCCCCAGATGAGGGGGATGTGGAACAGAAGCTGGAAGCCCACAGCGGCGCCCAGAAACTCCGCCAGGTCGGTGGCCATGGCAACCACCTCAGCAACTACCCACATGCCCCACACCAGGGGGGCGGGGTACTGGCTGCGGCACACCTCCGCCAAATTCCGGCCCGTGGCGATGCCCAGCTTGGCGGAGAGCGTTTGGATGAGCATCGCCATCAGGTTGGCGGCGACCACCACCCACAGGAGCATATAGCCGAACTTCGCGCCGCCCTGGATGTTCGTGGCGAAGTTCCCGGGGTCCATGTACGCCACAGATGCAATGAAGGCCGGCCCCAGGAACGGAAGGAGCCTGGCGATCGCGCCCTTACTGCTCTTGCCGCTCAGCACCTCCTCCGCCGCGCGCAGCGTGGTCTGGTCTGCGCGACGGCTATCGCCCTTGGGCATGCTAACCCATCCTCCCTTCGGCGGTTGCAGCGGTGGCGCCGCCCACCTACGGCACCGGATCAGTACAAGTATAGCAGAGGCAGGCTCAAAGCCGACGTAGACCGCCGAAGCTGTCAGCCGTCCATTTCGTTGACGCAATGCGAGAGTGAATGGTAGACTCGCCTGGGCGCAGCCGGCCCGGAGGCCCCATTGAAGCTCAGCATCCTCATACCAGCATATAACGAACAGGACACCATCGAAGAGACGATTCGTCGGGTGCGCGCCGTCCCCCTTAGCATAGAGCGCGAGATCATCGTCATCGACGACGCTTCATCGGACAAGACGCCGGAGATTCTGGAGCGGCTGGCCGGCCCAGACCTGGTGGTATTGCGCCATGAGCGAAACCGGGGGAAGGGCACGGCGCTTCGCACAGGCTTGGCGCGCGCAACCGGCGACCTCATTCTCGTCCAGGATGCCGACCTCGAGTACTTCCCGGAAGACTACCCGGCCCTTTTGGCGGCTGCGGAGGCCCACCCGGAGGCCGCGGCGATATATGGGTCGCGATTTCTGGGGAGCCCAACCGGGCGGCCCGCTGGCATGCGGCTGGCCAACCTCATCGGCAACTGGGTGTTCGCCCGCGTCGCCAGCCTGCTCTACTTCGCTCGCATAACAGACGAGGCCACCGCCTACAAAATGTTCCGCCGCGACATCATCAAGAGCCTGACCCTTCGGAGCACTCGGTTCGAGTTCTGCCCCGAGGTTACGGCCAAGATCCTCAAGCGGCGAAAGCGGATCGTGGAGGTCCCCATCCGGTACCAGGCGCGCACTGGAACTCAGGGCAAGAAGATCGGCTGGTGGGACGGCGTGATCTGCCTCTGGACGCTTCTCAGATACCGCTTCACGGATTGAGCCATCGCTCGGCAACACCCTCGATGTCGGAAGCCGCAAGCCTGGCAGAGCCGTGGCCGCCGAAGTAGGCCAACCACGCACGTCCGGAACTCCTTCTGCTCGCCAGGGGAAACAGGCACCAAGGGAAGACAGGAGTTCCGATCCTCTATCCTCCCCACAAGGCCTCATTCCGCCCCCTGCAGCGACCTCATGCCATTGCCGCTGCGCGCCCATGGTTCCATACAACTACGCCAGCCTGGCATCTGCGACGGGCTGACGGCCTGGTCCGCGCGTCGCCAGTGGTGCCGGCGGGTATAACTGCGATGGTGTCAGGCGGCTCCCACTGCTGTCCGTCGGGGGCACGGGGCGCGGCGGGTTGTGCGCCAAAGGATGGGAGTGCTCAATGAGGGTGGGCCTTTCAGCAGACCACGGCGGCTTCGAGCTGAAGCAGTGCATCGCGGAGCAGCTTCGCGGCCAGGGGCATGAGGTGGTGGACTTCGGCGCCCACGCGCTGGTGCTGAGCGACGACTACCCCGATTACGTGGTGCCGATGGCACGGGCGGTTGCAGCCGGCCAGGTGGACCGCGGCGTGGCCGTCTGCGGCAGCGGCGTTGGTGCATGCGTGGCCGCCAACAAGGTCCCGGGCGTGAGGGCCGCCCTGGTTTCCGACATCTTCTCCGCACACCAGGGCGTTGAGGACGACAACATGAACGTGCTCTGCCTCGGTGGGCGCGTGGTGGGACACGCGCTGGCGTGGGAGCTGGTGCGCACGTTCCTAGCCGCAAGCTTCAGCGGGGCGGAGCGGCACTTGCGTAGGTTGGCTAAGGTGGCCGCGCTGGAGCAAGCCACCGGCAACGCCGTCCAGGCACCCTAGGTGGCAACACCCAAGAGGCAGTGCCGACTTCGTCGGCGCCGCCGAGGTGGCTCTCATGCGGAGCCCCGCAGCTGTGGAGGTACGGCAATGCAGCAGAACCCTTTGCTCAAGCTTCAGTCGTTGGGCCAGAGCGTCTGGCTGGATTACCTGAGGCGCGGCCTGATCGCCAGCGGCGACCTTGGTCGTCTCGTCGCCGAGGACGGGCTGCGAGGGGTGACATCCAACCCGTCCATCTTCCAGAACGCCATCTCCGGCAGCCACGACTACGACCAGCAGATAGCCGAACTCGTGGCTGAGGGCAGGAGCGCGGCGGAGGTGTACGAGGCCATCGCTGTGCAGGATATCCGGAGCGCCGCCGACGTTTTCAGGCCCACGTACGACGCGCTTGGCGGAAGAGACGGCTTTGTGAGCATCGAGGTGTCCCCGAGCCTGGCCCACGACGCCGACGGCACCATTCGGGAGGCGCGCAGGCTCTGGGGCGAGATCGCTCGTCCCAACGTGCTCATCAAGGTACCTGCCACCCGTGAGGGCCTCGTGGCGATCCGCCGCCTGATAGGCGAGGGGATCAACGTCAACGTCACGCTGCTGTTTGGCCTTCCTCGATACCGCGAGGTGGTGGATGCCTACCTCGGTGGCCTGGAAGACCTCGCCGGTGCGGGGGGTGAGATCGGACGGATCGCTTCCGTGGCCAGCTTCTTCCTCAGCCGCATCGATACGGCGGTGGACCCGCAGCTGGAGCGAATGATGCTCGGGTCGGGTGAGATGGCGGAGCTTGCCAGGCGTGCACATGGGCAGGTTGCCATCGCCAGCGCCAAGATGGCGTACAGCACATACAAAGACATCTTCACAAGCGATCGCTTCAGCGCCCTGAAGTCGCGCGGCGCCCGACCGCAGCGGCTGCTGTGGGCGAGCACCAGCGCCAAGAACCCAGCCTACAGCGACGTGAAGTACGTGGAGCCGCTGATAGGACCGGACACCGTGAACACGATGCCGACGGAGACGCTCAACGCGTACCGGGATCACGGCGATCCTGCGCCGCGCCTTACGGAGGGCTTGGACGAGGCCAAGGCGGTGCTCGAAGGCCTGCCGTCCCTGGGCATCCAGCTGGACGAAGTGACCGCCAATCTTGAGGCGGAAGGCGTTCGGAAGTTCGCGGACGCGTTCTCCAAGCTCATCTCCGCCCTGGATCAGAAGCGGCCGTCCATCGCAACGGCAACTACAGATCCACACTACTACGAGTTTGGCTCCGAGGCCGAGCATGTGGAGCAGCGAACCGACGCGCTGCAGAGCCAGAATGCCTGCGGACGCCTTTGGCGTGCGGACGGGAGCCTGTGGAAGCAGGAGCCGGAGCAGAAGAAGGCCATCTCGCGGATGATGGGCTGGCTCCACGCACCTGAACGCATGGAGGGCGAGCTTGCAGGCTTGCGCGAGTTCGGGCGAAGGGCGCGCGAGGACGGCTTCACTCACGTGGTGCACATGGGGATGGGCGGCAGCAGCCTTGCGCCGCTGGTGTTCCACAGCCTGTTCGGGGACCGCTCCGACGGCCTAAGCCTGAGGGTGTTGGACACCACCGACCCCACCACCTTGCTGGCTCTGGAGCGCTCCATTCCGCTTGAGCACACGCTCTTCATCGTTGCAAGCAAGTCTGGCACCACCACCGAGCCGTTGGCGTTCGCCGAGTTCTTCTACCACAGGCTGCGCGCACTGAGGGGAGAGGATGCCAGAGAGCAGATGGTTGCGATCACAGATCCAGGGACTCCGCTTGAGGAGCAGGCGATGAAGCGCGGGTACCGGGCCGTGTTTCACGGGTTCCCGGACGTGGGTGGGCGCTACTCCGCGCTCACGGCGTTCGGGCTGGTGCCAGCGTCGCTGGCGGGCGTGGACGTGGAGCAGCTCCTTGAGCGATCGCTTAGGATGGTGCGCGCGTGCGACGCCTGCGTGCCGGCGCCAGCTAACCCGGGGGTGAGCCTGGGAGCCGCCATCGGCGAAATGGCCGCGCGTGGCAGGGACAAGCTGACCTTCATCCTGCCGGATAGGCTGCTTAGCTTGGGAATGTGGCTGGAGCAGCTGCTGGCGGAGAGCACAGGCAAAGAGGGCAGGGGGATACTGCCGGTGGCCGGCGAGAAGCCCGGTAGGCCCACGGTGTACGGGCGCGACCGCGTGTTCGTGGCGATTCAGGTGGAGGGACAGGAGGACCCCGCGGTCGAGCGGGCCGCTGATGCGCTTCGGGCGGAGGGCAGGCCTGTGGCGACGTTCCGCATGGCGGATCCGATGGAGATAGGGCAAGAGATGTACCGATGGGAGGTTGCCACGGCGATTGCGGGAGCGGTGCTCGGCATCAACCCGTTCGACCAGCCGAACGTGCAGGAGAGCAAGGAGAACACGAGCAAGATCCTGGCGCAAGTGGAGAGCAGGGGTCGCCTGCCGGTGCTGCAGCCTTCGTTGGAGGATGGACAGCTGGCGCTGCACGGGGACGTGCGCGGTGCGTCGGTGGAGGAGGCGCTGGTTGGGTTCATGAGGCAGGCCACGGAGGGGAGCTACTTCGCGGTGCAAGCGTACCTGCCCGAGACGCCCCCCAACCACGCCGCCCTCCAGCGCCTGCGGCTCAGCGTTCGCGATACGCTGCACGTAGCAACCACGTTGGGGTACGGGCCGCGATACCTGCACTCAACGGGGCAGTATCACAAAGGGGGGCCCAACACAGGCCTGTTCCTGCAGATCACGATGGACGATCCTGAGGACGTTGCGATACCTGGTAGGAGCTACACTTTCGGCGTTCTTAGGCGCTCCCAGGCCCAGGGGGATATGCAGGCGCTGCAGAGGCACGGCAGGCGAGTGCTGGGAGTGCATGTGAGTGGCGATGTGCCGGTGGGGCTTGAGCGCCTTGCTGACCAGATGGCGGCCGCCGTGCATGGGCTCGCGCCTGCTATGGCCGCGAGCTAGGTTGGGCGGTTGTGTTGCAGAGAGATGGTGGACCCATGGACAAGCAAGCGTGCGACGTTGGGGTGGTTGGCTTAGGAGTGATGGGCCACGCCTTGGTGCTGAATCTGGCCGAGCACGGCATCTCAGTTGCTGGTTACGACGCTGACCAGCAGCGAGCGAGAGCGCTCGCGGCGGACGCTCCGGCTGACCGCGTGTGCGTGGCCTCCAGCGAGGCCGAGCTCGCCGATCTGCTCAAGGCGCCACGCTGCGTACTGATGCTGGTGCCCGCCGGGCCGCCGGTGGATTCGGTGCTGGAATCCCTTACCCCCCACCTCTCAGCCGGTGATCTTGTGCTGGACTGCGGCAACTCATTCTACCGGGATACGGACCGGCGCGCGGCCACGCTGGGGCCTAAGGGCATTGGCTACATGGGCGTGGGAGTCTCAGGTGGGCAACACGGTGCACGGCACGGCGCAAGCCTGATGGCCGGTGGCGCACGCGAGGCATACAACCGCGTGCTGCCCGTTCTGAGGGCTGTGGCGGCAACGGTTGACGGAGAGGCGTGCCTGGGATACATGGGTGCCGGTTCTGCCGGCCACTACGTGAAGATGGTCCACAACGGCATAGAGTACGGCCTCATGCAGCTCATTGCCGAAAGCTACGACATCATGCACAGGGGCTTGGCGATGAGCGACCAGGCGTCGGCTGCCGTTTTCGCGCGGTGGAACGAGGTGGAGCTGGGCGGGTACCTGATGGAGATCACCGCTGACATCCTGAGCCGGGTGGATGCTCAAACAGGCCAGCCACTGGTAGACGTGATTCTCGGCGAGGCTGGACAGAACTACACCGGCATGTGGACGTCGCAAGACGCCATGGCGTTGTTCGTGCCCACCCCCACGATTGACGCGGCGGTGGTCGCCAGGAACCTGTCGGACCTTGAGGCGGAGCGCTTGGAGGCCAGCAGGACCATTGTACGAAGGGAGATGCCGTCCATCCCCGGTCGCGATACGCTGCTGAACGACCTACGCGGAGCGCTGTACGCCGCGGAGCTCATCACATACGCTCAGGGCATGGCGCTGATTCAGAAGGCGTCCGTCGCACATGGGTACGGAACCAGCATGCTGGAGGTAACCAGGGCGTGGCGCGGCGGATGCATCATCAGGTCCGGCGTCGTTCGCCTGCTGGACGAGGCGTATTCGACGAGGCCAGACCTCGCCAATCCGCTGCTGCACAAGCCGTTTGCGGACGAGGTGGCGCAACGGCAAGAGCGCCTGAGGGAGGTGGTGTCTCAGGCGGCGCGAATGGGCCTGCCCGCGCCCGCGATGTCTGCCTCGCTTGCTTACCTAGACGGCTACAGGAGTGATCGCCTGCCAGCTAATCTGATTCAGGCGCAACGAGACTACTTCGGAGCGCACACCTACGAGCGAGTGGACGCGCGCGGTGTGTTCCACACGGCGTGGGAGACCGATTAGCATGAAGCCCTGGGGACGCGGTTGGGAGGGACGCGTATGAACAGGCAGCCCATGGTTGCGCCAACGATCCTGACGATCTTCGGGGCTGGCGGCGACCTGACGTGGCGCAAGCTCGTGCCCAGCCTGTACGCCCTCCACCACGACGGATCGCTGCCGGAGCGGTTCGCGGTGATCGGGGTGGACCAGAAGCCGATGCGCGAGGATGAGTTTCGGGACCGCGCATTGGACGGCACCAAGCGGTTCGGGCGGTACGGCGCGCCATCTGCAGATGTGTGGCAAGGGTTCGCAACAGAGCTGAGCTACGTCACGGCGGACCCGGCGGACCCCCAAGGGTTCGCGGCGCTGGCTCGGAAGCTGGCTGCAGTCGAACGCGAATGGGGCGAGCCTGCCACCAGGGCGTTCTACCTGGCGGTCCCCCCACAAGCGATCCAGCTGATAGTGCACCAGATGGCCAAGGCCAAGCTCACTCTTCCCCGCGACCATGTAAGGGTTGTGTTCGAGAAGCCGTTTGGTCACGACCTGGAGTCCGCCCGTGCGCTGAACGCGATGCTGGGATCTACCTTCGAAGAGCACCAGATCTATAGGATCGATCACTATCTCGGCAAGGAAACGGTTCAGAACATACTGGCCTTTCGCTTTGCGAATGGTGTGTTCGAACCGATCTGGAACAGGCGGTACATAGACCACGTGCAGATAACGGTGGCGGAGGACGTGGGCATCGGGCACCGGGGGCCGTACTACGAGCATGCTGGGGCGCTTCGGGACATGGTGCAGAACCACCTGTTGCAGGTGCTGTGTTTGGTGGCGATGGAGCCGCCAGTATCGTTCCAGGCGGACGAGATTCGCAGCCGCAAGGTGGACGTGTTGAGGGCCATCAGGCCGGTGCCTAACGAGATGGTGCACGAGGTGTCTGTGCGCGGGCAGTACGGTCCTGGCTGGATTCGCGGGCAGCAGGTACCGGGCTACCGCGCCGAGAGCGGCGTGAGTGCGGACTCGCAGATCGAGACGTTCGCGGCGGTGCAGCTGATGGTGGACAACTGGCGCTGGCAGGACGTGCCGTTCTACCTGCGGACCGGCAAGCGAATGCCGGTTAGGGTGTCGGAGGTGAGCATTCAGTTCAAGCCGGTGCCCCACCGGGCGTTTCCTGCCCCGACAGCTGGCTACTGGGAACCGAACCGGCTCGCCCTGCGCATCCAGCCGGACGAGGGGATGATGCTAAGGCTACAGGCGAAGCTGCCGGGACAGGAGATGCGCCTGAGCCCGGTGGAGATGCAGTTCAGGTACAAGGACGCGTTCAAGACGTCGGTCCCCGAGGCATATGAGACGCTGCTTAGGGACGTGATGGTGGGAGACGCCACGCTGTTCATGCGGGCCGACCAGGTTGAGGCCGCGTGGGCAGTCATCACACCGGTGCTAGAGGTGTGGAGTGCCGTGCCGCCAGCGGACTTCCCGAACTACGCGGCTGGCACCTGGGGGCCCAGGGAGGCAGAGGGGCTGATTGCGAAGGATGGACGCAGCTGGGTGCAGCCCACCGACATTGAGTTCGTGCAGGGGCTATCAGACGAAGAAGAGGCAGCTGCCGCTAGCTGACGCGGGAGGGCAGCGCCAGGGCGACAGTGGGCATGGGCGGGCCATTCGCCACCGTTTCACGTGAAGCAATCTCGCGCGAACACGCAAACTGGATGGCACAGCCACATGAGAGGTATGTCTAAGATGATAGCTGGTCGTTAACCATGACGTCTAGCTCTGCATAGGATACTGCGGAATAACCTATACACAAGGGGCTGGGATAAGCTCTAGGGAAAAAGTTATACGCGTTGAGGCGCAGCCGATGGACTGGCGTTTCGGGCGCCTCAACGCGTGCGGTAAGCGATGCGGCGTTGTGGGGGCCGCCTTAGGCCAAACCCCGCGCCTTGAGGTTCTCGATGCTGATGCGGGCGCTCTCGAGGGTGGGACGCTTGCACACGTCTTGCTCAACTATGAGCCAATGGGTGCCCCCGGCCTTGGCCGCATCGACAATGGCATCCAGCGGCAGCACGCCGGTACCCACCTCTGCGAACGAGCGATCTCCCTCCTCCATGTCCTTCAGGTGAACCAGGGGACAACGGCCAGAGAGCCTGCGGAGGTACCCGGCTGGGTCCGCGCCGCCATACAGCACCCAGTAGGTATCCAATTCCGCCTTCACCAGGTCCGGGTCGGTGTTGCCGTACAGGAGGTCCAGGGCGTACTGGTCGTCGACCTTCTCGAACTCGAAGGCGTGGTTGTGGTAGCAGAACTGGACGCCGTGCTGTTTGCACTCGGCGCCGATCTTGTTGAAAAGGTCGGCGATGGCGCGCCAATCGGCCTCGCTCTTGCGTCTGTCTTCGGGCAGGTACGGGCACACGATCCACCGGTTGCCGATCTCGAGGTTGAACTCGATGGCGCCGCTGAGGTTGCCCTCGAGCACGTCCAGGCCGATGTGGCTGCCTGCCACCTTCAGGCCGGTTTCCGCAAGGAGCTCTTTCAGGTCTGAAGCGGCGAGGCCACCGGTGCCAGCCAGCTCAACGCCGGCGTAGCCGAGCTTGGCAACCTCACGCACGGTGCCGGCGAAATCCCGCTGAGTCAGATCGCGAACGGTGTAGAGCTGGAGGGCTACTGGGATTGCGGACATTCTCTTCTCCCTTCGCGCGGATGATGCTCCCATATTGCAGGGCGAGGGGATGTCCCTCAGGGAGAAGAGTTCGTCGGCCAGGCTGTGGTTACCTGGCCGCGGTCGGTTGCTTGGGCCGGGGCGATGGGGCAGAGGCGCCTAGCTCCGTTTGGCCAACTCCGCTCGCAGCCGATCGAGTTCGGCCTGCATTTCGGCGCGCATCTGCTCCATCTGCTCCAGAAGGTTCAGTATCACCTCAACGCCAGCCAGGTTCACGCCCAGGTCCCTGGTAAGGCGCTGGATTTGCCGCAGCCTGTTGATATCCTCGTCTGAGTAGAGCCGGTTTCGGTTATCCATGCGGCGGGGCTTCACCAGGCCAAGGCGCTCGTAGAGCCTCAGCGTTTGCGGGTGCATGTCGCACAGCTTGGCTGCTATGCTGATGACGTACACCGGCTCGTCTTGGCGATGCTCCATGGCCGTGTGCTCCTCAAACGCCCCTTGGGTTCTCTTTCCGCAGGGACGCAAGCTCAGAGATGATCTCCCGCTCCCGCGGCGCAAGGTTGCGGGGTACGGTTACCTTCACCTTTACGTACTGATCACCCCTGCCCGAGCCGCGCAGCCGAGGCATGCCCAAGCCGGCAAGCCTGAACGACTGCCCGCTTTGGGTGCCCGGCGGCACTTTCATCTTGACACGGCCGGTAAGGGTGGGCACGCTGATCTCCGCGCCAAGTGCTGCCTCCGGGAAAGTGATGGGCACTTCCACGGTGAGGTCGTCGCCCTTGCGCTCGAACTGGGGGTGCGGGCGAACGTGGACCGTTAGGTACAAGTCGCCACGCGGGCCTCCGGGAACGCCTGGCGAACCCTCACCGGCGAGGCGTATCTTGGAGCCCTCGTCCACGCCGGGCGGTATCTTCACCTCCAGGCGGCGCTGTCGCTCAACGGAACCGGTGCCGCGGCAGTTGGAGCAGCGCTCAGCGGCGACTGTGCCGGCTCCGCCGCAGGTCTCGCAGTCTTGCCCCAAAAGGCCGCCGATGCCACTGCTTCTGCCCGTACCGCGGCAGGTTGGGCAGGTCTGGCGGCGGGCGCCGGGCTGGTCGCCCGTGCCGCCGCAGACTGGGCAGGCCTCTGGAACGGTAAGCACCAGGTTCCGAGTTGCTCCGGAGTACGCCTCCTCGAGGGTGACCTCGATGTCGTGCGTGATATCTCGTCCCGGGGCCTGCCTGGTTCGGCCCCGGGATGTGGTGGTTCTGGTGCGTCCGCCGAAGAGCGTCTCGAACAGGTCCGAGAAGCCTCCACCAAGGTCGAACTCCGGCGCGCCGGGGCCGGTTTGGGTGGTGAAGCCCCCCGGCCAGCCCTCCGCACCAGCTTTGGTGGCCTGTCTCCAGTACTCGCCGTACTGGTCGTACTTGGCCCGCTTGTCCTTGTCGGAGAGCACCTCGTACGCCTCGGAGATCTCCTTGAACTTCTCCTCCGCCTGCTTGTTGCCCGGGTTGACGTCTGGGTGGTACTTGCGCGCCAGCCTACGATAGGCCTGTTTGATCTCCTTCTCGGTGGCTGTTTTGGGCACACCCAGCGTCGCGTAGTAGTCTTTGAACTCCATACGGCAACATGCTCATCGGTGGGGATGGCGGGCGGGTCATGCGTTGGCAAGACCCACCTGCGGCCCCAGACGCTATCTACTCAGCTACCTTCACCTCGACCCTGCGCGGCTTGGTTTCCTCAGCCTTGGGCATGTGAATCTCAAGCACGCCGTCGCGGTAGCTGGCTTTGACGGCCTCTTGATTGATTGGAACGCCCAGGGTGAACACGCGCTGGAAGCGGCCATATGGACGCTCAACGCGGATATACTTGTCTTTGCGTTCGTTGTCCGGGAAATTCCGCTCTCCGCGGATGGTGAGGCTGTCGCTCAGCAGCTCGATGGTGATGTCGCTCTGCTTCATGCCAGCCAGCTCTGCGTAGAGGACGATCTCGTCCTCGTCTTCGTAGACGTCCACCGCGGGGGACCACACGCGAGAGGAAACGTGCTCGCGGCGGTGTCCGGTTGGAGCGGTGCGCTGCTCGAACAGGCGATTCATCTCGTCCTGCAGGGCGCGCAGATCTTCCAGCGGGTTCCAGCGTAACACGTCCATAGCCATTCCTCCTTGTAAGCTGTCGTTACTCGGCCTTGAACTCGGCGTCTATCACGCCGTCGTCCCCGGGCTGACCGCCAGCTTGCCCGGTTTGGCCCTGGGAGCCGGCAGCCGCGCCGCTGTATTGCTGAGAGGCTTGCTCATACGCGCGCTGGCCAAGGCTGTAGCTGGCCTGCTGCAGCTCATCCATTGTGACGCGGATCCGCTCGACGTCGCCGTCCTTGATGGCGCCGCGCAAGTTGTTCATGGCGGTTTCGACGCGCGACCTCTCGTCGGTAGGCACCTTATCGCCGAGGTCTTTCAGAAGGCGCTCGGTGGAGTAGAGGAGCTGCTCGCCTCTGTTCTTCATCTCCACCTGCTCCTTTCGGCGCCTATCCTCTTCCGCGTGGGCCTCAGCCTCGCGCACCATCCGGTCGATCTCGTCCTTGGTGAGGTTGGTTGTGCCGGTGATGGTGATCTTCTGCTCGCGGCCGGTTGCGGCGTCCTTGGCGCTGACGTTGAGGATGCCGTTGGCGTCGATGTCGAACGTGACGTCGATTCGCGGCACGCCACGAGGCGCGGGCGGGATGCCGGTTAGCATGAACCTGCCGAGGGTCTTGTTCTCGCTCGCCATAGGCCGTTCGCCCTGTAGGACGTGAATCTCAACCGATGTCTGTCCGTCCTCGGCGGTTGTGAACGACTCGGTTTTGCGGGTTGGGATGGTGGTGTTGCGCTCGATGAGCGGGGTCATCACTCCGCCCAGGGTCTCGATGCCGAGGGTGAGTGGCGTGACGTCGAGGAGCACCACATCACGGACCTCGCCAGACAGCACGCCGGCCTGGATGGCGGCACCTATGGCGACGACCTCGTCGGGGTTGACGCCCTTATGCGGCTCCTTGCCGCCGCCCAGCTGCCTTACCAGCTCCTGAATCATGGGCATGCGGGTGGCACCGCCCACGAGGATGATCTCGTCGATGTCCTTAGCAGTGATCTTGGCGTCGGCCAAGGCCCTCTCGAATGGGCCGCGAGTGCGTTCCACCAGGTCTCGAGTGAGATCCTCGAGTTTGGCCCTGGTGATGGTCATATCCAGGTGCTGGGGACCCTCGGCCGTAGCGGTGATGAACGGCAGGTTGATGTTGGTCTGCATGAGGGTGGAAAGCTCTATCTTGGCCTTCTCGGCGGCCTCACGCAGGCGCTGCATAGCCTGGCGGTCGTTGCGCAGGTCGATGCCGGTTTGCTTTCGGAACTCGTCGGCAACGTAATCGACGATGCGCTGGTCCCAGTCGTCCCCGCCGAGGTGGGTATCGCCAGCGGTGGCTCTCACCTCGAAGACGCCGTCGCCGACGTCCAGCACGGACACGTCGAACGTGCCGCCGCCAAGGTCGTACACGAGGATGGTCTCGTTGCTCTTCTTGTCCAAGCCGTAGGCGAGGGAAGCGGCCGTCGGCTCGTTAATGATGCGCAGAACCTGGAGCCCGGCGATCTCGCCAGCGTTCTTGGTGGCGGTGCGCTGAGCGTCGTTGAAGTAAGCGGGCACGGTGATGACGGCTTTGTCCACGGGCTCGCCGAGGTACGCTTCGGCGTCTTCTTTGAGCTTCCGGAGGATCATCGCGGAGATCTCTTCCGGTGAGTAGAGCTTGCCATCGATGTTGACGCGGTAGTCCGTGCCCATGTGGCGCTTGATGGATGAGACCGTGCGTTCCGGGTTGAGGATCGCTTGTCGTTTGGCCTGCTGCCCCACAAGTCGCTCGCCGGTCTTGGTGATGGCCACCACAGAAGGCGTAAGTCTGCTGCCTTCCGCGTTCGGTATGACCACTGGCTCGCCGCCCTCCATCACGGCGACCACAGAGTTCGTCGTTCCGAGGTCAATGCCTACGGTTTTCGCCATGCTATCCACCTCCGGAGGGCTACTTACCCCTCACTTCACACAGCCGAAACTGTAACGTCCGCTTCGCAGGCAGCGGATCTAAGTCTACCCTTAGTATAATCGTTGAGTGTGGTATTGTCAATACGTTCCAAGAGAAGCTTTGGGGTTGGTTGCATGCGGTAGGGTGGGGATGCCCGAGCGACGGCTGGGGAGGAGCGCCGCTCGGGGTGGATTGCGGGGATACGGAGCGGGAGGTTCGCCGGTGGGGGGAGCGCGACGCTGGGTGGGTCGCGCCGCGTTCAGCTCACCCCCAGATTGGCAGATGCGGCCCGGTTCGGGCTTATATTCGCAGGTCTACCAGCGCCGAGACGCCCACGCCCTGCACCCGATGGAACCCTTTGCGGGCGTCGTTGGTGTCGATCGGGACCAGGATTCTGGCGCGTACGCTGTTGCCAAATGCGCTTAGCCCGGTCTCAAGCTGCGCCACCCCCTCGACCTTCTTGACCAGCTGTGGGGGACCGGAGACCTGCACAGCGCCGATGTAGCCGCCCTGGCCGAACGAGAGGACTGGCACAACCTTGGTCATCTGCTCGTTCTTGACGCCCCGGTTGAGCGTGACGGTGTTGATGGCTTTGTTGATGGCTCCGCCGGACTGCCGCACCACGTAGCCGATACCGCCAACCTTGAGCAGGTCGCCTAGGTCTATCCCGTAGGCGCGGGCGCCGAGGAAGGCGACGATCGCCATGGCGCCTGCTATGGCCAAGAACCGTTTGGCCCAACTGCGAAACCTCATCTGTGGTCTACCTCGTAGATGTTGTAAACGCCGTCCGACACGCTCCATCCTAGGCCTCGCTGGGCGCATATCTGGCTGATGACGCGCCCTGGCGTGGTAACCTGGATGCTAACGGGGGCGGGCTTCTGCCGCACCATATCGTGCGCAACCACAACGTCCAGCCTTCGCGCGGCCTCGGCGAGCAGGTCATCCATGCTGAGATAGCCGGTTATCCAACCACCCTCGGACCGGCGTGGTTGCGAGAGGACGGGGATGAAGGCTCGGCAGCGGCGTCCTCCGAATCCGTCGGCCTCGAGGCTGGCGAGGATGGTGTACACGCCGGGGGCTCTTGCCTCCAGTTTGAGGGGCACGGTGGCGAGTTCGCCCGCGCCGATGGAACCCTGCCACACCACGGAGCCGCCGTACCCAACGGGGATTCCGGGGGTGAGGCTTAGGAGCCCGCGCTGGCGGTAGATGATGAGCCGGGCGTCTTTGAGGTCTTCTCGCGGCTGCACCTGGATGACTAGGTTGACCTGGCTATCTGTGTGCGGGGAGGAGGTATCTCTGGAGGAGATGGCCAGTTCAGGTCTGCCCGGGAACACATCTGCTGCTGGCTGGCTGCCGAAGCCGCGGGGCACGCGCCAATCGAAGCCAAGGTGGACCGCGGCGTTCTCGAAAGCGGTGCGGGGCAGCACGGTGATGGCAACCAGTATGGCTAGGGTAACGGCCGCGACGGCGTAGGCGCGGAAGCGGGCAGCCGGGGCGCCGAACAACGTCTGCCAGAGGGTTGCCCGCGGTTCGCCGGCGTGGGCGTCCAGCTTGGCGAGCACCTTAGCTCTGAAATCTGGTGGCGGCTCAACGGGGTCGAGTCCGTGGAACAGATCGAGGCACTCACGAAGCGTGGTGAGTTCGTGGTGGCACGAGGGGCACTCCTGGAAATGGGCCTCCAGGACTACGCGCATAGGGGGGCTAACGGTCTCTTCCAGGTAGTCAGAGAGGTGTTCGAGTGCCTGCTCGCAACGCATTACGGTGTCTCCTTAGCCTCCGCTTGAGTAGGACGTTACTAGGCACCGAAAAGTTCCCGCTGTGCAAGCAGTTTGTCCCTTAGGGCCCGCCTGGCCCGGTTCAGCCTGGACTTGACGGTTCCCAGCGGCATGTTGAGGATCTCGGCGATCTCCTCGTAGGGGAGCTCTTGCACGTGGTACAGGGTGATCATCACCCGTTGGAACTCGGGCAGGCCGTTGATGGCTTCCTGGAGGGCGCGAGTGCGCTCGCTCTGCTCAGCTAGCTCTTGCGGACCTGGTGCGCCGTCCTCAACTTGGCGCTTTACGGGTCCGTCCTCCATCTCGAGGTATTCCTCGAGGGAGCTAACCGGGTGGGAGGTGCGTCGCTTGCGCTCGTCAAGGTAGACGTTGGTTACGACGCGGAACAGCCAGGTGGAGAAGGCGGAGTCGCCGCGGAACTTGCTGATGGAGTTGAAGACGCGTACGAATACTTCGCTGGCGATGTCTTGTGCGTCGTCGTAGTTGCCGGTTAGGCGATACGCCAAGTTGTAGACCTGCTTCTCGTAGCGCTGGAGCAGCTCGTTGAAAGCCGCGCGGTCTCCCCTCTTGCAGCGCTCGATCAGGCGGATCTCGTCCTGCCGCATCCAAACCTCACACCGGGGCATGCCTACAACCCCACACCTTACCATTATACTAGCAATGCAGGTGTTGCTCAAGATCCTGCTAGGAGCTCGAGGATGGGGCGTTCCACGGCGACGCCGTTCTCCGGGCCCCTGTCTCCGACGCCGTTCCCTGGCGGTTCGGGAGGCAAGCGGCCATGCCTGTCTGCTGGTTCTGTGGGGGGGAGGATTGGCTGGCACTCAGTTGGGCTTAGCCGCATTCGTTGGCCCTTACGGATGCTGCGGGCTTTGTACCTGTGCAGTGGGGGACGCCCGTCCCGACAGCAATGGGGCAACGGGCTAGGAGTGGCAGCACACTACAGGTAGCGTGATGCAGGAGAATAGCCGCTAGATGTAGCGTGGCAGCAGATGGTGCCATGGTGAGCCGTGTGCGATTCGAACGCACGACCCTCTCCTTAAAAGGGAGATGCTCTACCACTGAGCTAACGGCCCACGCTCCGTATTGTAACACTGGAGCTTTCTGACGTCAACCGAACTGCCGAGCTACCCATCGCTAGCCTAGCGCTTTTGGGCTTTCCACTCCGACATGTCACTGCGCGCCAACTCCTCGGAATCGGGCTCTCATATCGGCGTGAGAGGGAGGATATCAGGGCGCGTGGCTTACCTCCAGCGTTTCGCCGGCCTTCGCCAGCACGGCGTTGGGGAAGATGGAGAGGGCTTCGGCGAGGCGCTCTTCGGAGTGGGCCGTGTCGTAGTGAATCAGCGCCAGTTTCCGTACATCCGCCAGCTTGGCCACCCGGGCGGCATCGATCGTGGTGGAGTGGCGCGTCTGCTCGATCGCGGAGCGGGATGCGTCCGCGGCGAAGCTTGCCTCGTGGATGAGGAGGTCCGCCCCTCTCGCCAGCTCGGCGATCGGCTCATGGTACTCCGTGTCCCCCGTGAACACGATCACTGCTCCGGTAGCTGTGTCGGTGAATCGATAACAGAGCCCCTCCACGGCGTGCCGCGCGGCGATGGCCTGCAGACGAAATCCAGGCCCGCATGCCGTGTCGCCAGGAGCAAGGATGCGAGAAGTGATGGTTGGCCAGACAACGGGGTACGCCTCCGCTTGAAGAAATGCATGCGAGAGGCGCACCACCCGATCCAGGTCGCCGGGCCCGCACAGCATCAGCGGCCCCGGATCCCCCTGCCAGCAGCCCTTCATGGCGCGGTAGAACAGAAGCTGGGGCAGCCCCATGTAATGGTCATGGTGGAAGTGGGTGAAGATGACGGTGCGGAGCTGCACCGGGTCCAACCCCGCCTGAAGCAGCGCCCTGGCGGCACTGGAGGGCGTGTCCACCATGTGGGTGTCGTTGATGACGAAGCTGGCGTTGTCCTCTGCGGCAGTGGGCAGCGCCGTAGAGGCCCCCAGGAAAGTGACGCGCGTCGTGTTCTGATTCGCCATGAGATGCCCGCCTTCCGACGCCCTTGCCAGGTTGCCCCGAGAGCTACTGGGTCCCGACCTCGTTGGTTTGCCCAGATGAGGCGAATGGCAGCTCCGTCACCGTGGCCTGGATGGTGCCGCCTCCGTACCCAACTTGCACCGCCGAGCCAGGAGACGCCCACTGGCGCCGGACGTACGCCAACGCTATGGTCTGCCCCAACCAGTGCGACCGGGCGACGCTCGTAACTCGCCCCACGCTCTTGCTGTTCGCAGTAACTGCCGACTTCACCTGCCCTGGGTCGGCGCTCCCCAGCAGCAGACCCACCAGTGCCCGGTTGCAGTGCCCCCTGGCGAGGATTCTGGCGACCACCTCCTGGCCCACGTAGCAGCCTTTGGTCTCGCTGATGGCCCTGCTGATGTGGGCCTCAAGCGCGAGTGTGCTCTCGTCCATGTCGCGTCCGTAGCGGGGCGTCCCAGCCTCGATGCGGAGCGCGTCCAGGTCGCCGGCGGTGCCAGCGACAGCGCCAGCGGCGGCCACCTGTGCGCCCAGGACGGGTGCCGCACCCGCGGGCGCAAGCAGGCCAACGCCACTCGCCCCTGCCATCTGCCAATGGAACGCCAGTGCGCCCATGTCCTCCGACACAGGCATCCAGCACTGACGGCCATCCCTCTCTGCAAGCGACGTCTCGGGCTGCTCGAGGGCGGCGCAAACCACGCGGCCGCTCAGTGGGCCAACCACCAGAATGAGCGCCCAGGCCTCCGTGGCGTCGCTGATGGCAACCTTCGACCTGAGCACGTAGCGGCGGAGGTAAGCCGGCAGCTGCTCACGGAGCTCCGGCTCGGTGTGGAGCAAGAACCCCTCCGGCAAGCGATGTACATACCCATCGGCCAGGACGTGCCCGGTTGGGTTCAGGAACGCCGTATAGCACACGCCGTGGACTGGAAGGGAGGCCACGTCGGCGGTGGCGAGGCTTTGGAGCAGCGCAGATGCGTCGCCACCGGATACCATCATCTTTGCTCGCGAGGATAGGTCGAAGAAGGCCGCGCCCATGTGGGCGGCGATCTGGACCGTGCGGCCATCCGGCGGCGGCGATCCGCCGGTGTTTTCGCTCTGCAGCAGGTTGTTGAACATGGTCTTCCCAACTCGTGTTGTGGAAACGCGTACCATCGTACTCCATCCGGCTGAAGGAGCCGATGACGAGCGCGCTTCTGTGTGTGAATGATAGCCTTTGGAGCGCGCCGAGATCAACGTGGCGCCGCCCAAAGCTTGCCGCAGGGAGCACTGCCGGGCTGGAGATCTGGCGGCGAGCGGCAGGGGGTAGGGGAGGCCGCCAGACCCTACTGCCACAAGCTCGAGGCTACGCGCTCCAGCACGGCAGGAGCCGGTCGGCAATGCCCTGTAGTTGGTCACTGTGAGGAGCCGTGCACCACACCTCTGCCACACCCCTGCGCGTGGTCCCTGACAACTGGGTGATTGTCTGGCGACAGTGGGAGTGCTATAATGGGGCGCAGCCGGTATGCGCGGCGCCGCCCCCTCTTCGTGCCCCACCACTGCTTCGAGCCGCCTGCGCAGAGGACGCATGTCTCTCTGCCGGTTGCAGCGTGAGTTGTGGTATCCACCATGGTTTCGCCGGGCTCCGACCCCACACTGCCGCAAGCGGCGGAACGGCTTGGGCGCGACGTGCATCCACCGCGCGCCCGCGGCTTCGTCGCTGGAGCAGTTGGCGCGGCCGTGCTCGGGCTGGGGGTCCCGTACGGCACCATGGTCGTTAGGGGGTCCTACATGGACCTCGACTTCAGCACCCCGGGGGCCATCTTCCTCTTCTTTGTGCTGAGCGGCGGGCTGAACGCACTGCTGCACCGCCTGGTCCCGAAGCTGGCGCTCTCCACCGGCGAGCTGGCCGTGGCGTACATCATGATGGTGGTGGCGTGCGCCGTTCCCACGATGGGGCTTACGGCACAGCTGCTGCCGATCATAACGGCGCCGTATTACTACGCAACTCCCGAGAACCGCTGGGA
>Ga0078972_1004598_pt1 | contig 37229 bp, 51 predicted proteins | sample YelNatPaOPGAMG01_FD_67568 | JGI IMG/M metagenome (GOLD analysis project Ga0078972, IMG submission 67568) | Hot spring thermophilic microbial communities from Obsidian Pool, Yellowstone National Park, USA - OP-RAMG-01 (SPADES assembly) (version 2) | ecosystem: Environmental > Aquatic > Thermal...
AAAAGTTTAAGATTGACTGGTATAACGATTTTTTAAAACTTATTAACCAAATTGATGCTCAATTAAAACAAGAAGAACAACAACGTATACAACAAGACAATTTTTTGTTTGATTTAATATCACAAGCACAACCTGTTACACAATATAGAATTTTTATACCAATACGTAACTCAACTTCAGGTAAAGCGAGTGTTACAGATACAAACTGGGTTGAACGTGTTAACGTAAGTGCTTATGTTCAAGAATATTTTGGTCTTAATCCTGATGATATAACACAGATAGATTGGTTTATAACATATAGAGCAAGAGTGGTCAATAGTGGTGATGTTGGTTATATAAAAGCGAGATTTAGACAAACAGTCCCTTCAGGACAATATATTGAAACTGAAGTTAAAACAATAACGTCTACTTCGTGGAACGTTTTTTATGAACAATACAACAATGTGCCAAAAACAATTTTTACGCCAAACGGGTTGTTAGATTGTATGTTGATGTTAAAAGTTGATAGTGGAACTATAGAAGCGTATATGGATAGAGCATTTTTGATTTTGATAATGGGAGGATAGTTTATGGTTAACTTATTAGACGCAGTAGCACAAATTTTTGGTAAACCAGCAACAGAACCAGAAGTTGAACCAAGCCAAAAAATAGAAAACAAGATTGTGCCTGGTGAAGAAATTTTGAATATAGACGAAGACAAGGTTGTTCATATATTTAAACAAGTATACCAACACGCTTATAATGTTAAGAAAAACCATATAATAGTTTGGGACAAAGTATGGTCGTTGTTCAATAATCAATACGATTTTTCACAAAAAGCAGATTGGCAATCAAAAGCGTATACAACAAAGTTTAATGGTGCGATACGAACCTTAATGGCAATTTTGAAACGTTCTGTGTTAGGTGCTAAAAAAATTTTTTCAGTAGAAGGTGTAGGTTATGAAAGCAAGTTGAAACAAGCAAATGTTGAAAACTTGTTATTTTATTGGTTTTACAAGTCAAATTTTAGGCACGAGTTTACAAAATCGTTGATGGCAGGCGTGTTGTCAAGTTTAGCAATTTTGAAAGCGTATTGGAATAACGGCGTAAAAATAGAAGCGTGTGACCCGTATGATATAACTTTAGACCCTACTGGTAGGAACAAGTTTATAATACACAGGATTAAAATGGATCTGTATGATGTTCAAAAACTTGCTAATGAAGGTGTTTATAACGCTGACAAAGTTGCGTTAATAAAAGAAAGTTTTGTTAGAGCAGAATTAGAATATAAAGAAAAATTGCGTAGGAACGAGCCAGGTGCTACACCACCGCCGTTTAGAAAAGAAGTTGAAATAATGGAATATTACGGCGACTTGTTTGACGAAGATGGTTCTTTGATAGAAGAAAATGTTATTATAACAATTGCTAACGATAAATATTTGTTACGTATAGTTAAAAACCCGTATCCAATAAAACCTTTCTTTATTTATCCGTTATATTTTGTCCCGTTCAGTGTGTATCACAAAGGATTTTTTGAAGATGTAGTCACAGCAGGTTTAATTGACGAAATGAGCCGTGTCCTTAATGGTATCATAGATGGACATTTATTTTCAATAGCAAAAGCGTTTGAACTTAATGTAGATTTAGTTGTTGATCCTGAAGAAATACAAAGTGGTATTTATCCAGGTAAAACAATTAAGAGGACAGGTTATGCGAATGAACGTTTGATACAAGAAGTAAATATAGGTAATATTTCACAACAAAATTTAGCAGTATATGAAATGTTAGCAAGAGAATTTCAAAATGCGACAAGTATCACAGAATTTATTATGGGTATGCCAACAAGTCGTGGTCGTCCTACAGCAACAGAGGTTGTTCAAAAAACACAACAAACAATGAGTGCGTTAGAAGATATTGTTCGTGATTTAGAACAATATTTGATTGTTCCGTTATTAGAATTTGTTTTTGATTTAATAATGAAGTATCAAGACAATTTTACTGATGCTCAACTACAAGAATTTTTAGGTCGTAATTTAGATTATACTTTACCTTTAGAACAATTTAAAGAAAAATATTTTAGTGGTCAATATGAGTTCAGGGTTAATGGTATTTCACAAACATTGTTGAAACAACAGACAGTGGAAAAGATAGCGTTGTTGTTCCAGTTGTTACAAGCGAACCCGAACTGGGCAAGTAAAATAGATTTAGACAGGTTGTTATACAAAATTTTAGAATCGTTAGATTTAGATCCAACAGAACTTATTATAGAACAACAAGGTAATCAAGAACAACAGGTAGGTGTTATACCACCTGTTTCAACACAACCAACAGAGGAGGTAGAACAATGAAAAAAAAGATAAATATAGAAAAAAGTAAGCCAGATGTAAGAGGGTATGAAAATAAGATAATAAATTTGTTAGAAGACGAGACGATAGAATATGTCCCTGCGACAGAAGATGTGAAAAAGACAGCAGTAAGTAAATCAGAGTTGTATGAGCCGATACCTTCAATACCTGAAGGGGCAAGACGTCCCTGGGCAAAAAATAGACCAAGAATTTCAAGGAGGTAAAAAACGTATGGCAAAAAAAAGAGAAGTTCAAAAACAAATATCTGGTGGTGTAAGAAAACTTGTCCGTCAATGGGAACGGACAGGTAAAATAGAAACGTCAAGAGCGACGTATAGACCTAAAACAAAAGAAGAAGCAATAAGACAAGCGTTAGCGATAGAGTATGGTCGTGCGAGACAAGAAGGTAAGTTGCCAAAAAGACGTTCAAGACCAACAGGTTCTGGTGTGTTTACAGACCAAGAGATAGCAAGGGGGTATAAAATAATATGGCGACCTTAAAACCAAAATTTAAGATACCTTCAATGAAAGTAAAGTTGCCAAAATTACCAAAAATAAAGCCGTTGCCTAAAATAAAAGCAAGTTATGTTGGGACATTAAAACCGCCTAAAATTAAGAAGTTAAAAATTTTTTAATCAGTTGATAAAAACAAAAAAATTTATTTTATAAAATAACTATGATAAAACCTAACTTTGATGAAGATGCTGTTGCTATACTTCGGTATTTACTTGAAGAACGTAAGAAACGTATTGTTTTAAATATTGCTAACACGCCGTATGGTGATATAGAACGGCTTAAAGGGTTGCACGCAGAATTGCGTGTAATAAGTTTGTTAGAAAACGATTTGTTAATAGAAATTGCTAAATTGAAGCAAGAAAGAAGGAAAGAATTAGAACAAATCCTGTCCCACGAGTAATCGTGGACAAACAGGGGGGAGGATAAAATGGTAAAAACAAAAATACAAGAGTTGTATGAGAATTTAGATAAAGAAGAAGTTGCTGACAATCCTGTTGAAACACAACAGGAAAGTCAAGAACAACAAACACAAACACAAGAAGTTGACCAACAATCACAGCAACAAGAAAAGTTGTTGGCAGGTAAGTTCGGTTCTGTAAACGATTTAGAAAAGTCGTATGAAGAACTACAGAGACAATATACTGAACTTACAGAAAGGTTGAAACGTGCTGAAGCGTCGTTAGAAACATTTTTGAAGACACAAAATATGACACAATATGTTCAACCACAAGTTCAACAACAAAACAATGTTCCTTTACAACAGACAAACGATTTTGATATAGATGTTGATCCATACTCAAATCCAAAAGAGTATGCTAAAAAGATTTACGAAAAAACTCTTACTGATGCTATAAATCGTGTTCAACAAATGATACTTGTTCAACAACAAATGGAGTATGTGCGACAAAAATTTTATTCTGAAAACCCCGATTTAAAAGGTAAAGAACGTATAGTTGGGATTGTGTCACAAGACGTTGTTCGTGATATACCCAATGCTGACCTTGACACTGTGCTTAAAGAAGTAGCGAGAAGGACAAGAGAATTCCTTGCTTCTCTTGTCCCACAACAAAAACCTGTCCAACAACCAGTTGCTGTAACACCACAAGTTGGTCAAACAAGACAAATCACACAAACTAAAACTGAAGAACGAGAGTTAACTCCTGAAGAAGAATATCAGGAGTATATTAACTATCGTAAACAAAGATTAGCAGAAGCAAAAAATATTCTTATCAAAGGAGGTAAATAACCTATGGATTGGATAAATATGGGCGGTTATTTAGCAAACCCACGTTTAAGTAAAAAAATAAGGTTATCGGCATTACCATTGATGAGGTTTAGACAATTTGTGCGTCCTGAACCAGGTTATGGTAAAAATGTTGGCGACAAAATAGATTTTATCCGTGTATCAGAAGTGTTGACATCAGGTCGTGCTATATCTGAAGATGAAGAAGTCCCAGAAACCAATCTTCAGATAACAAAGAGTTATTTACAAGTTACTGAATATGCTAATAGTATCCCGTATACTGGCAAGTTAGAAGCATTGTCCGAGTTTGATCCTGAAAACTTGATACAAGAAGCGTTGAGACGTGATATGGCAAAAACGTTAGATGCTGTAGTTGGTAATGTGTTTAGAAGCACAAAATATATTTATACACCAACTGGGACATCTGATAATCCTTCGTTTGTATTCACAAATACAGGGACACCAGGTGATGTTGCTACAAGACCAATCAGCGGTTGGGATATTTCAAAACTTCGTTTATTAGCAAAAGGTAAAACTGCTGGTGTAGGTATTCCGCCTTATGATGGGACAAATTATATGGCAATATGTTCTGTTGGTGCTTATGAACAGATATACAACGACCCTGCTTTTGTTGAAGCATCAAAATATGGTGATCCTGACAGATTGTTCAGTGGCGAAGTTGGTAGATGGAGACAGATTAGGTTTATTGAAGAAAACAATGTTCTTGACGACACATTACCAGCAAACGATGTCCCTGGCGAACTTATCTTCTTTGGTGAAGATCCTGTTGTAGAAGGTATTGTTATACCAGAAGAAATACGTGCTGATATACCAAAAGATTTTGGTAGAAAGAAAAAATTAGGTTGGTATTATCTCGGTGGTTCTACCTTATCGTTCTGGGAAGCAGGTTGGGGTCTCTGCAGAGTTATCCGTGTATACGGTGCTTCAGAATAATTGAGATAAGTTGTTAAAAATATTTTAAGGGAGATTTTTTTGTTAAAATTTTAACCACAGGAGGTATTTTAACAATGATTGATACAAGGAGACCTTTTGTTTTACAATATAGAGATGGTAAGTATGTAGTAAAATATTTAGACACAGGCGAACAAAAAGATGTTACAAAAGAAATGAAAAAAGAAGAAGTTAAACTTTATAAACAAGATAAAGAAAGAGAAAAAGAAGAAAAGAAAAAATAATATTGGATATTAACTAATTTTGTATGAATTTTGGCGAGTTTAAACAAAGGGTTAAAGATATTGTTGCGAGAAACAATCTTGAGTTGGACAATGTTATATTGATGTTTACAAACGAAATCCTTGATGAGATACAGAAATTTTATAATTTTGAATTCTTGAAACAAACAATAGAATTACAAGTTGTTGCGGGACAAAGGACATATTCGTTACCTGCTAACTTTAAAGATGATATAATTTTTTATCTTGTTAAAGAAAACAAGTATGAGAAGTTAACGTTAACAAATTCGTATGAAATAATTAAGAAAGTGATACCTGAAGAAACTGGTGAGCCAAAATATATTGTGATTGAAAGAGATATGTTTTCTTTGTTTCCCGCACCTGATAAAGATTACGTGTTGCGTATAACTTATTATGCTTATTTTTCACCTATTAGTTCTGATACTGATACTAACTATATTCTTGATAAAGAAGTTGATGTATTGTTAAATGGTGTTCTACAACGTGTTTTTTCTTACTTGTTTGAATATGAACAAGCACAATATTATGGACAGATTTATCAACAAAAATTGTTGTTATTAAAACGCCGTGAGGTTATTAAAGAATTACCTACTGAAATGAGTTTAGGAGTTTATACAGATGTCAAAAAGTCATTATTGGAGTAAGAAATGGTATGGAATAAAAATACACCTGCTTTTAATGAACCTATATCACAAGGCGATGATAGATTGCGTGAACTTAAACAAGATTTACAAACTATTTTTCAAAAAGATTTTAAAAATAGTGATTGGAATGGACAATCTGGCACTTCAAAACATAACCATTTTATAAACCCGCAAAATATTCTACAAAAAGATGGTGTATATAAAGTTTTAGCAGACGATACTTCTTCCACTGATTATCGTATTTTAAAAATACAAGTTTACTACAATGGTGCTTGGCGTAACGCTACCAATCCTACTTTTCAACATAAAACTACAAAAGTAAATAAACATTTGTTTGAACCTGGCGACATTATTGTTGTTTATGGAAATACTGCTCCAGTAGGTTGGGTTCAACAAACAATTGAACAAGTTTTCAATGTTAACTTGTCAGAAATAATGTTAGGAATATCACTTGCTCCAGGTTCTCCTGTAATCGGTAGCCATTCGTTAAGTAGTGTTATAACTCATTCACACACATTATCAACTGAATTTCTTGCTTCTGACCATTCACATCAAGGGTCAGGACAAGTGGCAACAAGCGGGACAAACGATGGTAAAGAAGCGTATAAAATAGGTGGTGGTTATGATATAGTTAAATTACATCATTATCATATTATAAATTATTCTATAAATTCGGTTAGAAGTGGATCTCACACACATACTATTTCAGAATATACTACAGGAAATTATAAACGAGCAAATTTTATTTTAGTTAAAAGGAGTTAAAAAAATGGTATGGGATATTAGTAAACCTGCTGGTAGCGAAGTAGTTTCTTATGGTGACGACAGGATAAGAGAGTTAAAACAAGATTTAGAAACTATTTTTCAAGAAGACCATTATTTTTTAACTGATAACAACAATCCACGTTTGGTTCATAGTATTAAAAAGAACATTGACCGCAATAACAGAATTTTTTATGATGGCGAGTTAAAATACAGGGATTACAACGGGAATATTGTTTCTTGGCGTGATGAAATACCGCTTGGGACAAAAGTGTTGTTTATATCAATGCCTGAAAATGGAAGACCATATTGGAACATTGTGCCGATAATAGATTATGTTGTAAATCTTGTGAATAGTGATGGTGGACAAATTACTGGTATAATAGATTATTTTTCACAAATTCATACTCATAGTGTAAACAATGAAACAATAGAGGGGCACGACCATACTGTTGATTTTCAAAGTGCTACAAGTAATTATGGTAGTGATATTAAAGAAGGGATTACTGCGTCGGGTGGGACGAAGTTTGTTAGTTATAATCATACACATCTTGGTTTTCGTCAATCTTCAACAAAATCAGAAAATATTACACATAACCATACTTTAGGTTCAGTATCTTTTAATCCACGTTATGTTAAAGGTATAGTTTTGGAGAGAATAAAATGACTTGGGATAAAACAAAACCACAAGGTTCAGAAGCGTTAAGGTTAGGCGATGACAGAATACGAGAGTTAAAACAAGATTTAGAAAATATTATTACTTATGAACATTATTTTGAGTTAGACCAAAACAATAATATTGTTGATGTTCAACATAAACTACCAATTGGTTTTCCTACTACTGACAAGTTAGATGGTAGGTTGTGTTATGTTCCTGATGATGAAACATTGTATATGTGGGACGAGGTAGAAAACAAGTTTAAAAGGTTATCAACGCCAGACAATTTGATACCTGTAGGGACAAAGATTGTAGGGAAAATTTCTGCCCCGTGTTGGGTGTTAATAAGTTTACAAGAAACACGTTGTGTAAGGTTAACAAACACGTATAACGATGCTGGATTAACAGGTGGGACTGACGATCCTAACTATATGTTTCATCAACATAGTGTTAGCGAGTATAGGTATTCACATAGTCATTCTCTTTCAGATTATACAAATGGAGCGGAAGATGGAAAGTGTGACACTTATGGTGTGGACAGAGGCACGTGGTCAGCAGATGGTCATAAACATTCTTTTTCTTTAACTTTAAATTCACAAGAGTTAGCACATAGTCATAGTATGAATAGTCAAGGAGGTTCTATTTCAACAGGATATTTAGGTGTTTATGAAAGACAATTTTAACGAAATGTTTTGTCCGATAACAGGTAAGAAGTGTAGGTTAGATTGTGCTTGGTTAGTAGATATGACAATAACGAACAATATTACAGGTGAGAACAAACAAGAAAAACGTTGTGCTATATTTTGGTTGATAAGTTTACAAGTGGAGAACAACAGGTTAGTATTGTCTAACACGCAGGCGATAGAAAGTTTTAGGAACGAGATGGTTAAAGGACAGGGGTATCAAGAGGTTATAGCAGAAAGTTTAGTCCATTTTTTAAAACTTGCTTTACGAGGTAGACAAAAAAATGTTCAGAACGAAGACGACAATGTTAAAGATGCCCTTTCAGGGCGTTAATTACAAAGTAGACCCGTATTTTTTAGCAGACAATTTTTTTGCTGAATTGTATAATACTGATGTTGATATTGATGGTTTAACAAAACGACCTGGTTTTAGAACTTTTTGTTTACAACCTACTGGCGATAAGATTATACGATTCTTAAATTATCATTATAGCGGGACAGGTTTTTATTTAATAGGTTTTTCACCAACAAAGTTATACAAGTTTGACGGGACACAATTTGTCCAAGTAGGAACAAAAACGTTTTTACAAACAGACCATATTAGTTGTGATACAGGGTTTGACAACATATTTTTTACAAACAATAAAGCAGAAAAACCTAAATATTGGAATATTACAATGACAGATTTTGACGATATCCCAGGATTAACCGATGTAGAACCTGGCGATATAGAACTAAATAGTTGTCATAATTTAGTAGTGTTTAAAAATTTTGTTGTTTTAGCACAAACTGTGGAAAATAATGTTTATTATCCAACACGTATTCGTTGGTCACAATATAACGATTTTACAAACTGGAAAAACAATCCTGATGGTTCAGGTATGGCAGGTTATTTTGACTTGTTACAAGAAGCATCGCCTATAGTTCGTATGTTACCTTTGAAAGATTATCTTATTATTTACAAACCTGATTGTATATACATAATGCGGTTTGTAGGGACACCTTATGTTTTTGTAGTAGAAAAAATAGTTGAAGGTATAGGTCTTCTTGGTTATAACGCAATATGTTCATTTTTAGATACACACTTGTTTGTAGGACGAGATAATATATACATTTTTACAGGTAGCACAATACAACCTGTTGGCGACTTGATTATAGAAAAGTTTTTTGAAGAACTAAATTATGAACGTGTTGACGAAATTTTTTGTTATCCTGATATTACAAACAAAAAAGTGTATATTTTTTATCCAACAACAAGTTCTAAAGGTTGTAATAAATGTTTGGTTTATAATTATGTTTTAAAAAGTTGGTCTACTTATGAAATACCTTATGGTGTTGATATGATTTATACTTCAAAAAGTTTTGATGTAACTTGGGATAGCGTGGGGACATCTTGGGACGGGACAGGAAGAACGTGGGAAGAACAACAGGTTGGCGGAGGCAGGTTTTTAATTCTTGCTACAACAGGTGATAAAATAATAAATTTTGATGAAAAAGATGTTGACGATAATGTTTATACAACATTAGTTTATGACGTTAAAACAAAAATTTTTGATTTTGGTTTACCACATAATATAAAAAGGTTGTTAGAAATACGTGTTTTAGGTAGAATTAAAAAAGGGTTAAAACTACGTGTTAATTATGGTGATGAAATTCCGTTGTTAGCATATTATCGTGAGTTTGAAGTGCCAGAGAATGGTGTTATACAATGTGATATTTCAGCAAAATATTTTCAAATAGAGTTTTACGAAGAAACAAATACAAATAATTATAACAAAACGTTTGAAATAAGTAATTTACAATTAAGGTGGATAGAACGGGGGTTACGTTAAAATGTTTGTTAAAAAACCTATTAAAACAGGTAATATAGAACTTGATAGAGTGTTAAACGATATGTTTTCACAATTAGAAATTATTTTGACTAACAAGACGTTAGAATATATAATCCTTACGCCGTTAAAAAAAGAGCCAGATAAGAAGTTTAATGGTATGATAGTATATTTTGACAATGTTGGTGGTAAGACAGGTTTTTACGGGTATGAAAACGGCGTTTGGGTAAAATTGTAAAAAAGGAGGTATAAAAATATGGATCCTGTTACAATAGGAGCAATTTTAACTGCTTCGTCAGTAGCGTTACCATTTTTAGCAAGATGGTTAACAGGTGAAGGTATAAGTGAAGTTCAGCCGAGATATGCTTGGGAAACACCAGTTGGGCAAGAATTGTTAAGGCGTGTTCTTGAGTATCAACCAGGCGTGTATACAGGTGCGTTACAAGTCCCGATAACGCCTACGGAGACAACGTTAGCACAAGCGTTAGCACAACCATTAAACTTGTTAACAGGGCAACAATATATTTCTGACGTTTTAGCAGGCAGGTATTTACGTCCTGAACAACAGCCGTATTTACAAGCAATGACACAAGAGATACAGAGACAAGCAAGCGAGTTAGTAAGACAAGCAGGCGATGTTGTTCGTTCGCAGACAGCCCGTGCTGGTGTCCCAAGTGGTAGTGTAGAACAACAGATGATGAGACAAGCAACAGAGAATATTGCGAAACAAGTAGCGGGACAATTAGCAAGTTTGTATGGCGGTATTTATCAACAAGAACGTGGTTTACAACAACAAATGGTTCCGTATTACTTACAATACGCTCTTGCTCCAACACAACAAGCAATGTCAGGTCTACAAGCACAACAATATCTACGACAAGCAATGTTACAGAACATCTTGTTACCATACCAAGAATTTCAACGTAGAGAACAAGCAGAGTTAGTCCCGTTACAATATTTATACGGGTTAGCAACAGCACAACCTCGTTATCCACAATATAGGTTGCCAGAATGGTATTATTATATTATGCCACTTTCACAAACGTTAGGGACAGCAGGTGGGTATATGGTAGGTAGTGGAATGGGTGGAGCAGGTGCTGGTGGGACAGGTGGTGCTGGTATAATAGGAACAACAGAACCTATAGCGGGTCCGTTAGCATAATTATATTTTTAAAGGAGGTAAAAAGTTATGCCAAGAGATACACAAGAATTACCAATGTATTTAGGTTATTTACCATATCCAGTTCCGCCTGAAGGGTTAATAATGGCTAACTTACCACAAGCGTTTCTTACAGGTTTGGACATCGCAAGAACATTGCGTTCTGAAAAAGAGGCAAGACAATTGCGGGAATTACAGGTTGAACAAGCGTTAGCAGAACAAGATTTGCGGTTGCTTAATTCGTTATGGAACTATCTCTCAAGTTCAGGTCTTGCTGGTTCTATTGCTGATTATTTGCCTGAACAACAAACAAAACAATTACAACAAAGGTATGCTAAATATGGTATTGATATTACAAAATTAAGAGTGCCTTCTGTAAAAGACGCTTATCCAAACATTTCTGACATACTTGTTGGTGAGGGTGTAGCGAACAGGGTTGGTGTTTCTACATTAGGAACGCTATATGATGTAGTGCCTGGCGACTGGATTATAAGTGCGATAGGGAAAGAGTATGGTGGTAAACCTGTAAACAGGGAACAGGTATATTTAATACCGAAAGGTGCGACAAAGACATATTTAGAAACAACGAAATTGTCATTAAAACAAAGAGAGTTACAAGATAAGTTAAATTTGAAATTAACAGAATTACGAAGTAAGCAAGATAAAGATAGTATGAAACGATTAGAATTGTTAATAAAGTGGACTAAAACTTTACAAGATAATTATAAACCTGAACTAATAGCACAACCTGGGACAAGGGAAGCAATTAACAAAGCGTTAACACAAATAGGGCAAGAGTTAGGTGGTATAGATGTTAGTGACTTATTGTTAACTGAAGAAGATGTTGCGTATACACCTAAACGTTCAGTGTTAGATAGTATTGTAGATTGGCTTAAAGGATTATTGCCACAACAACCAACAAGACCACAGCCACAACAACCAACAAGACCACAACAACAAGAAATACCAAAAGGGTATGGTAGCCAATAATCTATGAACAATAAAAATTTTACAGAGTTGTTAGAACAAGATTTTAATGCTAACAAACGTGTTTGGATAGATTTTAAAGAAATAGATCCTGCTTTTGAACTACAAGCATACAATTTTTTTTTAAGCAAACTACAAGAATACCAACCTGAAAACACATCTGATTTTATACAAGAATGGGTTAAAGCAAAAAAAGAGAAAAAAAAGTTTTATGTTGATTGGGGCTTATTTAAACAAGCACAACCACAAGCACCACAAGTATCTCTTGCTACTATCCTACAACCTGTATTAAAACCTGTAGAACAAACAAAACCTAAAGAAGTCCCGTTAAAACAAGCCATAGACCCGTCAAAATACGAAGTCGCTGTTTCTAACAAGACAACTACAACCTTGATACAACCTTCACACTTACCTGCACAAGTTCCTTCTGTCCAAGTTATACAAACACAAGTCACGCCTGAAAAACAAAAAGAGTTAATATCGTATGTAAACAATTTGTTTGAAGCGTTAGTAGATGCTGAAAAGTTGTATAAAAATCCAAAAAGTTGGCAAGATATAGAGATAAAACCTACACAGAACTTACCAACTGTTGAAGATTTAGAACAAGCAAGGAAGACACAAGAGTTAGCAAGTCGTATGAGCAGATTTTTAACAGAAGTTAGGAAAAAGAAGTTGACACCAAGAGAAGAAGAATATGTTAGGACACTTGTTGGATTATATAATAAAGAAAAGTTACAGACAGCGTTAAGCAAGATAGAAAATTTTGCTATAAATAGTGTTACTGAAGTGTATACAAACGAGTTAGGCAGGGTTGAACAAGAGATAGGCAGGTTACAACAAGAAATAGACAAGTTGAAACAAGAGAAACCGAAGACGATTGCTGAAAATTTAGGGTTACAACGTGAATTAGCGGAGAAAGAGTTAGCATTAAGAAATCTTAAGATGGCACGTGTAGGGATAAGTAATTATATACAATCTTTGAAGTCGCCTGATGCGGTTAAAGAGTTTTGGCAAGGTGTTTTTGACGCTTTAGTTCGTGATTATCATAGTTTACCATTTTTAGGTTCTTTGATGTCAGCAGAAGATAAAGAACGGCTGATACAGATTAGGACAAAAATGCGTGAAGGTAAACCATTAAGTGAAGGTGAACGAGCGTTTGTAGATATGATGGAAACAAAATATTTACCAAGAACAAATCTTGCTTACCAAATTGGATATTCAATAAGTGCTATGCCAAAATGGGGGATAGAGTTTGCTGTTGTTAATGCTCTTTTACCAGAAAAAGGATTGATATATAGAACATTACGAGGTGTTGATGTTCCTGTTATGATTTCAAGGTTAGCAGAATATATAACAAGAGGTGTAATGGCAGGTGCTGTAAATGTTCCTATGTTGGCTGATAGGACATACGAATATATGTTGAACCCAGCAGTTCGTGGTGTGTTAGGAGACAAACTTGTGAACTTGTTAGATAATAAAGATGTAGATTTTTGGACTGCGTTAAAGAAGTCGTATGCGAACAATGTTGTAGAGTTTGCTACAGAATATATGGGCGTGTTTGTTACAAGACCTTATGATATACTTAAAAAATTGTTTATTAGCAAGTATTTAAACAAGTTAGGTATAAAATCGTTTGATAAAGCGTGGGCTAACATAATGAAGTTAACTGGTTGGCACGGAATATTAGGTGAAGTGTGGGAAGAAGAAATAGCAGAAGTTTTTAATGCTTTAACTGAAGGACGGGAATACAAGCCGTTGTGGACACAAGAAGGTGCGTTGCGTGGGTTAATAGAGTTTGCTACAATAGGGTTGTATGGCGGGCTAACTGTTGGGTTACCGAACTTGCCTACGATATTGGAGAATATTAAAAAGATAAAAGAGTTTAGGACAAGAGAAGGTGTAGCGGTTATAGATGTTGACAAACCTGCGTTTAAATATTGGGTTGAATATATGGAAGAACACGCAAGACGATTACAAGAACGTGCGTTACCACAACCGCCTGTTGCTACACCTACAACATTTCCGTCTGTTGAAACACCTATTACTACACCAGCACCTGCTATAAAAGAAATACTTGCTTTACCACAAGAAATACCTATCGTAACACCACCGCCTCCAGTTGAGAAACCTTTAGAAATACCACTAACACCTACAACAAACTTGCTTATTTTACCTGGTTCAGCAGAATTGCCACAATACCCGTCAGTTGTAGAAATTGTTAAAAAACCTATAGAACAGGTTAACAAACAAATTAACAAGATTAAAAACCTTTCTCAAGAACAAGTTGTAGAACTTGTTAAAAACATCAATGGTCAGACATCTCTTGTATTCTTAAATTTAGACCAAATAGAGATAGATCCACAATTACAAAAAGAGTTGAGAAAAGAAGTTACGATTTATCCTGAAACTATTAACCAAATAGTTAAGTATTTCCATCCATCTTTATTCCAAACTTTGAGTGTAGCGTATATTGAAGATGAAGGTAAGTATGTGTTATTAGATGGACACCATAGGTTTTTAGCATTACAAACTTTAGAAAAAGAAGGGCGGTTAAAAGATTTTTATTCTAACGGCGTTCCTGTTACATTAACAAAAGTTAAGAACTATGCTGAATTAGGACAACTTATGGGTGTAGTAGTAGGGTTAAATACAGCAAGAAACTTGCCTACGATAACAGAAATGGCTTATTTAATTGACAAGTTGTTAAAGAGCGGTGCTACGATACAAGAAGTTAGTGCAAGGACAAATATTGGTGAAACAGAAATAGACAAATATTTAAACTTGCTCTTGTTATCTCCACAATGGCAAGAATTACCTAAAAATATTGAAAGTTTACCTACAAAAACTTTGCGGAACAGGGTTAACGACCTGTTGTTCACAATGGGTGAACTTGCCAGAAAATACAATATACCATACGAAGTTCAAAACGATATTTTATCTAACTTGGTGATAAAACAAAAAATTGGTGCTGTAGGGTTAGAAAATATTATTAGAAACTTGTATGAAACTTATGCGTCGTCGTTGACTGAAGAACAAGTGGAACAAACTCTTAATTTATTCTCGCCTGAACAATGGAAAACAATAAGGTCTACAGCAACTGAAACTTTGGTAAAACTTGAAAAAGAACATAGACAATTAAAAAGGTTGTTAAACAAGTATGAAAGTGTTAAAAAAGATTTACAATCAGCAATAGAACGTGGTGAGTTAGGTGGTGAATATCAAGCGTTGTTAAAAGGTCTTGAAACAAGGATAAATTCGTTAACAAAACAAATCGTGGATAAACAAGTAATGTTAATACAAAGTTGGCGTGATGATTTAACACCTGAACAAATAGAAAATTTTAGAAAAGAGTTTGAAGCAAAATTGAAACAAAACAAGTTTGTAGTGCGAGAAGATTTTTTATATGTGTTTGATAGTTTGTATGACGAGAAATTAAGACGACAACGCACTTTGTCCTTGTTCCCTGAAGAACCTGTAGATCCAAAAACAGGGTTCAAATTTACTGATTTTAGAGATTTCCCAACCTGGTATCGTATTGTAGAAGAAGATGACGGAACATTGAAAGTTGTTGATGGTGGTAAAGGGACACCAAGAGATAATGTTGTATACTTCGTAGCATTAGCAAAAAATTTTGAAGGTGTAATAGGTATTGAAGCAAAAAATGTTGATGAAGCCGTGTATTATCTTACAGAATATTTTGATATTACGCCTGAAGATAGGTTTGTAGTAATAGGTTTTGAAGATGGCAAAGTTAAAGTTCATCCAAAAGTTTATTCTCAATACTCTTCTATCCAAATACGAGACCAAGATAAAAAAGCAATTGAAAAATATATATACCAAATTGTTCGTCCTGAAATAAAAATTGAGTATATTACGCCTGGTGGTAAAACAGAACAATTAAGGTTGTTTGATAATATGATGAATGAAGAACAAATAACAAAAGAAGAATGGGAAGAAATGAAAAGAGTCATAGAAGAAGGTGTTATTAGAAAAGCATCTTTGTTGCCGTATATGGATATAGAAAACAAACCTTTAAATGAACAAACATTGAAACAGATTGTTGAAAGTTTGAAACAATTTCTGCCAAAAAGAGAAATTAGTTTAATGGTGTTTTTAGACAAAGATAATAAAATTGTAGATATAATAACAATGTCAGGAGTAGGTTTTAGATATTATTATTATAATGCTGTTGATTTTATATTAAATCGTAGTAATATGCATCGGTTAATCAAAAAAGGTGTTGTGAAAATGGTTTTTGGTCATAGACATCCTTCGTTGTTAGTTACAGAATTTGTAGAATGGGTTAAACAAAATAAACCAGAAATTTATGAAAAAGCGTTAGAAATTAAAGAGTTGTTAAACAAAGATGAGCAAGAAGCAATAAAACGTTTTAGTCAATATTTGCCACCAAAAGTCGTTAGTGACGAGGATTTGCGTTTTATTCTCTTTATTAAAGAGAAGTTAGATAAATTTACACAACAACAAATAGTACTGGATGATATGACTTTTATTTTTGATGATATAACTTTTGTTTGGTCTCTTAATCAGGGTAAAGTTATAAATATGCTACCAACACCGAAAAATATTGTTTCAGATGAAATTTTACAAGAAATTTATAAAAATACAACTTTTATAAACGAACCTTTTTCAACAGAAAAATTTTCTATTTTAGCACAAGTAAATTTTTTACCAATGGTTTTAGTGTTAGATAAAGATGGAAAAATAAACGATTGGTGTTTTATACATCACAACACTAATTTGTATGAGTTTGTTATTGGTAAAGCCAATTACACTTTAGTTGTAACCGCTCCTATTGACCTCCCTCATATTACATCTGCTGTAAAAACTCTACAACGACTTGGGTGGAATATTCAATATTTCTATGTAGAAAAAGGTAAGATACGGGCAAACTTAACTGCTGAACCTAATTTAGAAAATGTTTATGAAAATTTTGATAACAAGGTATACAAGAGGTTGATACAGGATTTTGGCAAGAAACTTGTTGACGAGACAGCGGATTATTTTTATCAGAAGTATGGTATAGAAGTTTTTAATATTAGCAAGGACGAATCACAAGATTTTAGGCAGTTTTTAAGATGGTATAAACTACAACCTACGGCGGAACGCAAAAGGCAGTTAGCAGAGAAGTGGGTTAATAGCGAGATAAATTTCAAGAATATAGAAGCAAGGTTGAAGTCGTATTTAAACAGGGCGACGATGAAACAATTACAAGAGTTTGTAAGATATTTGATAGCGATAGACAAGGTGAATAATAGTGGTGTGTATGAAATGTTATTACGAGATTACGGAATTTCTGACTATAAGCAGTTAGGGTTCAAAGATTTAATGAAGTTTGTTCGTGAGTTTAGCAGGATTATTTCGTTAGATATGTTTAGAGAGACGAAGAAGTTAGAAGAAATAGCGGAAATACAAGAGACGAGCCGTTCAGAACGGCTTGCGTTAGGGTTGAGCAGTTGGATGCCGTATGATGCTATATTTAACAAGTTAGGTAAAAGATTTCCTGCTGTGAGACGGCTTGCTGACTTGTATCGTATATATATGGGCGAACGGGATAGGATGATAGGTGCGTTTATGATTAGATTAAATAATATTTTAAATTATCTTGGTCGTGATTTTGTAAAGAACAAGTTTGACAAGTTTGTAGATTTTGTTGAGACAGGAACTCCGCCGTCAGGTGTTACAGAAGAAGAATTTTTTAAGATGATGACAGCAAGAGAGAGGTTTCAAGAGTTAACAGATGAGATATGGACTTATGTAAAGAATTGCGGTGTTTTAATGCACTCGCCTGTTGATGGTTTGTTAGAAGAATTTGACTATAGACAAAATTATTTTCCACATTTTTATCCTGAAGAATTTTGGGACGAGAAAAATAAAGAAAATGTTATTAAGTTGTTAATGGAACACAACAACATAGGACGAGAACACGCAGAAAGGTTGTATGGTATAATGCGTGAAGATTTTAAGTCAAGAGAGTTTGGTAAAATAGAGAGACACAGGGAGACAAACTTGCCTGGTTATGAGAAAACGCCTGAAGCGTTTACAAGGTATATATATCGTGCGGTAACAAGAGCATCTTGGGTAAAATATTTTGGTAACGATATATTTATTTTAGGTTATGGTTATATGCCGAAGCAGTTGTATGAAAATTTGGTTAAAATAGATAATCCGACAATACGGCGTTATGTTAAAGATGCGTTCAACAACTTGTTAGGTAAAACACGAGATTTAGGTGAGGAAGAACTTATAGGCGGTATTTTACGAACTATTAGACAACTTGAGACGTTTAAACTTTCGTTAGCGTCAATAGACAACTTGTGGCAATGGTTTGTTAACTTATCACCTATTGTAGGTTGGGACAATCTAACACACGCTTTAATACAAAGATTACAAAATGTTGGTAGGTCAAAAGAAATACTTGCGTTATATGGTGTTGGTGAACAATTAGCAAGAACAATGCGTATTATGTATCATACACAAGGACGAACTTGGCTTGATAAACTTACTGATTTACATTTAAACCTTACATTGTTTATCCCAACAGAACGAAACAACAGAGTTATAGCAGTATATTCAGGTAGTAATTTTGTTGACACTCTTAACAGTTGGTTGAAAAAAGGACAAAAAGATAAAGTGCGGTATGAATTAGAATTGTTAGAAATGCCAAAAGATACTATTGACAGAATTATTAAACGAGGGTTTATCACGCCTGAAGAAACAATGATGCTTATTTGGAACTTAAACGTCTTGACAAACTTTTCTGCTGATTTATGGTTTATGCCAAAAATTATGGGTTCTACAGAATTAGGACGGACAATATTTCAGTTTGTAGGAACATTTTACGCACAACAAACACGATACATCACACGTTTTATTATAAAACCTTTCTATGATTGGATTAGGACAGGCGGTAAACAAGGTAGTATACAACCTTTGATAAACTTTTTAGTTGCGATGTCTATCGCAGGCGTTGTTTCATCACAATTACGAGATTTCTTACGCAAGAGACGTCCTTTACCACCAGGCACTATACCTGATTTTGAAAAAGCAGTTGCTAATTATATCCAGTTCTTAATAATGAGCGGATGGATAGGTTTCTATTCGTTCCCGTTCTTGTATCATTTCTACGGCACAGATCCTATGCGAGACAGGTTCATCGGTGTTGGTTTATACGACATCCTCTTGTTGTTGAAAGATATTCAATTATACAATTTTGACGAATTGATTAGGACAAGGTCGCCACTTTTAGATGTAATTTTTACTTGGGTCAAGAATACACCTGATTATAAATATCCTATTACATACTTGCGGGCAAGACGGCTCTTGTATCAACTACAACGGACATACGATTTAATACGGCACAGAAATCCGCAGTATGGTGAAAAGTTTTACAAGGAAGTTTATTTACCATATTGGCAAAATTTTGTTAAAAAATATTCAAAAGTATATTTCATTGATACAGGCACTACAACACCTTTAAGATTACCAGCACCATCTTGGGATGATATGGTTCGTCCAAAGGAGTAAGGTATGAAATATTTTTTTATCTCAAAATACGGCGATAGTGCAGGTATATTACCAAGAATACAAGCGGAAGGACACGAAGTTGCGATGTATATACAAGAGAAAACTTGTAAACGTGTTCTTGATGGTATTGTTCCGAAGATGGAGATACAAGCAGGTGTTGACTGGGCAGATTATGTTGTGATAGATTATAAAGGTTTTGGCGTGTTAGCGGACAAGTTGCGTCGGCAAGGTAAAAAAGTTTGGGGCGGGTGCGAGTTAGCGGACAGGTTAGAGATGGACAGAGGGTTTGCGTTTGAGTTATGTAGAAATCTTGGTATTCGTGTTCCTGAAACATACGAGTTCACAATACAAGAAGCAATAGAGTTTTTACGGCAAGCAAAAAAAAGGTATATTATGAAATCTGACTTGGACTATTCTACACTTTCTTTTATCCCTGAAAGCAACGAGTATTTGATACAATTTATACAAACTTATCCTTTGCTTACAAACAAAAAAATATATCTACAAGAATATATACAAGGTGCTGAAATATCTACAAACATTTTTTATACACACGGCAAGGTTGTTCCTAATCCTGATGCTACTATAGAGACAAAAAAGTTTATGAACAACGATTTTGGTGCGATGACAGGTGCGATGACTTCGCTTGTATGGGTGTATCCTGAAAAAGAACCTCGTTTGTATCAAAAGACACTTAAGAAACTTGAATATTTATTATCAAAAGCAGAACTTAATGTTTGTATTGATGCTAACACGATTGTAAACGATGAAGATGTTTGGTTTTTAGAGTTTACGCCACGCTTGGGTTATGATTGGTTATATGCGTATATACAACTGCTTGACTGCGAGATTTCAGAATTTTTTGCGAGGTTGTGTGAAGGGACACTAACAAGGATACCTGCGAGAAGCGGGTTTGCGACAGCAGTGCGTGTTAGTATACCGCCGTTTCCGTTTGAAATGAAACAACAAGATGAGAAAATTTTAGAAAAGTATTATTCGTCAATACCTGTGTTAATCAAAAATTTTGAGAATGTTTATTTACTTGATGTTTGTTTAGAAAAAAATGGTATGTTTTGTTGTGGCAATGTTGTGTTTGAAGCGAGTGGTTACCATCCGACAGATTTTGTAGAAGCGTTTAGGCAAGCATACAAGAACACAAGAAATATAGAAGTTGCTAATAAACAAATACGGACAGATGCTATACCAAACGCAAGAAACAGGTTAGAATATTTAAAAAAAGTTAATTACTTGTCTGTCCCTGTCGGTTCTTCATATTTTTGAGATTTCATTAACAACCCATCCTTGAAAATCAACACAACTTTTTTACCAATGAGTTGTTCTGTTTCAAAATTATATTCGTTCTTTTTAGGATCTTTTTCTATCCCGCAATTGGACAACAGAATTTTTAATCTCCATCTTTTATTTTTCACACACGAAAGCGGTATTCTTACAGCACTACCATTATCAAGTAAAAAAGTAAATCTCAAAAATGGTTCTTGGTTTCTGCTTTCAAAATATTCAACATCAACAATTTCAGCAACAAATGTTCCTGTTAAATCTCGTTTTATTCTTGAAGGACGGCTATCATCATCTTTAAATACTATTTTCATTTTCTGTTCCTCCTATTTTTATTCCGTTTGGCGACCTTCTACCTTTTCTGTTTTTCTTGATATTCTTTATCACATCAACAACATTTTCATCAAACAAACAATGACCAGGCACCACAGGTTCAATTTTCCCATAGAACACCCATTGATACAGAGTTCTCGGACTTATTCCTGTCCGTTTTGATAGTTCTTTAATTGTCAATAGTTTTTTACTCATCTTTTTTTACCTCCTTTTCTTCAAGATTTTTTTCATAAAGTATGTTGCTAATATGCTGTAAAAATAAATATTCAAAAATTTCAGCAATTTTGTGTTGTTTATGATATGGAGCGTGGACATCTTCACCTGGCTCGTCTTGTATCAAACAACCGCACGGAGCAACTTTCTCACCTCGTTCTCTCGCATTCTCGTATTCTATGTCAAACTCGTCCACTTCTGAAAATTCAACACCTGCTAACAAACATAATAAACTTTCAACTATTTCGTGTATCATCACAACAAGTTGGTATACATCACCTATTTTACTTATTTTTATCACAAGTTCGTTATCCTCAATTAAATAATCACCAAGAGTTTCATATCGTTGCTTCTCAACATCAAACACAATTTTTATTTGTTTTATTTCCTTATCTCCGAGTTTCATTTTTTTACCCTCCCTTTTTATTTGTTTCTTTTTTTTATGGTTCCAGAACCTAATAAATTTTTATAACAATCATAACAATAACAACAACCATTTTCGTAATCGTATACCCAATTTTCTCTCTGTCCATCGTTAACAACATCTTCTACTATAAAACCACGAATCTGTTTTTTACATACAGAACATTCAATATAATAATTTCCCCTTTTAACAACACTTGCTGTAATTTTGCATACTTTCATTTTTTATCACCTCCTTTGTTCCTTCTACTTCTTCCAACCATTTTTCAAATCTTTTACATCCTTTTTTTGTTATTGGTATAATCTCTTTATTCACATATTCAGGTTCCCACATAATACCTCTCATAAACCACCTCCATATATGTTCCCGAAATTCTTTATTTAAATCCAAAAAGTTAAAATTCATCTCATAGTAATAAATATCATAATTAAAGAGACCTTTTTTATAATCTATTGCTACAAATCGTGACCGTCCATTATCAAATATTTCTAACCTTACAACAGGGTAACGCATATCACCATAAATAGGTATTATTTCTTTTATTCTGCCTTTTCTATTAAAAACTATTTTTACCATCTTCTTTAATGTTTTCATCTTATTTTACCCTCTATTTTGCTTTTCATCTATAATGTCTCTAACAATCTTGATAGCGTTGTCCAATAAATAAGTTCCTAATTGCCTTGATACCTTTACTTCAAGTTCTTTTATTAGAAACCTTAATGTTTTTTCATCAACTTGACAAGTTGACAAAAAATCTATTAGTTTATGAGACAGTATTCCTATATTGTTTATATATATTACAAATCCTTTCTTCATCCTATTCTACCTCCTTTATCATTCTTTAGTTTGTCATTTCCATAATTTCGCTAACCTCATCATCCTTTTTTCAATTACATCTATTATTTTTTTTCTCAATTCTTCATCTCTTACTAACACGTCTATCCCGTCTGTTGTTATCTTGTCCAATAGCATCCAAGTTTGTTCAGTAAAAGATACTTCGTAATATCTTTCCAACTCCTCTTCGTTAAAAATTTTTTTTAATTCGTCTTCCATTAGATACATATTTTTTACCTCCTTTTGAATAGAATATAAAAAATTGTTAACCCGCACAAAAACATTAAAAAATAATATATTCTTAAAAAAAACCCTATCTTTATCGGTGTCAATGTATAATACAATCCTATTATAATCATTAAACAACCTATTATAAATGCTACTAACAAAACTACTTGTTTCATAATTGCCTCCCTTGACAAATATCTCTGAACCCACACCACGAGCAAACTTGTGAGTCGTTTTTCTTGTAATATATCCCCGTCTTCATCAAGATTACTACATTTTTAACATTTTCTAACGCTTCTTTTATATCGTTTTCGTTGATATTCACATTGATAACTTGTAGCACAACATCTCTCTTTTGTCTTATTATCCCGTGAATTTCAACTTCACGAGGATAAATTATTTTGTATAGTTTTAACTGCTCATCAAAGATAAAATACATATCATCAAATCTTGTCCTGTTTCTCGTTTTCCAATCTATCAGTTTCTTTTCAACTAAATCTACTTCACCAACAAGTTTCCACTCAACACCTTCAAATTCCATTTCAAATTTTCTCGCAATTTCTTCAGGAAATAGTTTTTTCCCAATCTCGTCATAATATTTTGCTCCCATCCTCGCTACATCGTCTTTCAGTATATCTACATTGTCATACTCCGCCCAGTCCACTTCCTCACTCGCAACAATCCGTTCTATTTCTGTAACCGCAACATCAATAATAATATTCCTAATTTTCACATCATCACCACCTTCATTGATTTTCGTCAAAAACCCCTGCTTCAGTCCTTTATCAAGACCTGTTCCTAATACCAAGTTGCTTCTCGGTTTCATTTTATATCCCAACTTATACCTTAAATACCATTGGTAGTGACATCGCTTAAACATCTTTACTTGCGAATACGAAATTACATTATTCGGCAATTGTTCCAATTCTAATATTTCTTCTTCCATATTTACATTCCTCCTTTTGATTTTCTTTTGTAATACTCTTTTATTTCATCCAAAACCTCAAATTGTTTTTCTAACGGTAGTTTTTTAACTTCATTTATATCCTTTATATCATACACAACTTCTAAATAATATTTAAATGCTTGCTCAAATTCAGGAAAAACCTCTTTTGTTTTTTCATATCCTTCTTTTATTTTGTCAAAAATAGTTTTATCAACTTTTTGTTGTTCCGTTTTCTGCTCAACTTGTTGTTCAACTTTTTGTTGCTGTTGCTCTGTTTTTTCTTCTTGTTTATCTTCAATAACACTCACCTTCCCCAAGTCATCTATCACAATTTTTCTTTTTATTTTCAATTCTTGTTGCCCTTGCTTCTCTTTCACAACTTGCCCTTGCCCGTTCATTTCTCCCTCATCACTCAATTCTTCAGCACTAACTTCGCCAAGCCCTATCGCATCAGAAATCGCACGATTAAGAGCCCTCGTATACGCAGTTGCCCTTATGTCCTGTTCTTTCGTCCACCCTTTTTCATCCTTGTCCGCTCCCGCAATCCCGCAGTATGTCTTACCTGTATCAGTTTTCACAACACAAGATACCTCGCATTTCTTGATTGTTAGATTTTCACTATCATACCAAGTCCGCACCTCAACACCTTGCCCACGCTCAACACTAACAATCCATTTTCCTATCTGTTCAATTTTTTCTGTCTTCAATTCTGAAAGTTCAGAGGGTAACGCTATGTTTAAAAACTTCGCTAATTTCCTAAAAGCAGATTTCTTTTTATATCTTTTTATCTCTCCTCCCATAGTTTTCGCTACTCTTTCTGCATCTTCCTTCGTTCCATCCGTCTTAATCCGTCCACCACCACGATAAACATACCAAACATAATCGTCACTTTCAAGGATGCTTTCTAACTTCTTATACAATTCCCATCTTCTCTTTGCTTCTTCAACTGTTTTTTCTGTTATTTCAATCTTTTCAATCCCTTGTTCTACCTTTACAATCTCTTGTTTTTGTTCCTGTTGTTCCTGTTGTTCCTGTTTTTCTTGCTCTTGTTTTTTTTTCATTTTTCTTTACCTCCTATACCAATTAGTTCTTTAAATTCGTCTTCACCAAAAACGAGTTCCTTGCCACAATGTTTACAAAAAAATCTCATATCTAAATCATCCTCATAATCAACATAATCATATTCAATTTTACCATCTTCAACCACCACATTGTATATATTACAACTATAATTCCTCGCTTCAACCTCGTCTAATGATAACATTTTTTTACATCCTTCACATTTTATTTTTTTTACTTTCATCTTTTATTATACCTCCTTTCGTAATGTTTTATAAAATTTGTTAATTTTTCAACTCTTGTCTTCTCGCACTTCACACATTTTTTTATCACAACATCACCACCCTTGTAAAACCGCACCCACCAATGCTTACAAAAAAGTTGTTTAAAAAATTTTATCATTGTTTTCCCCCTCCTTATTTTTGTATATGGAAAAAATATTATTTCTCCATTTTTTCTACATAAAATTCGTGTTCCGTCCCCTTGTTCCCGTTAAAAATTGCAATTGAAACCACAGCAAGATTTTTTATAGTTTTACCTTCCATTATGTTTTTTATTTTTTGAAGAAAAACTTGACCATCTAATGTATTTTTGTATTCTTTACCACTGAAAAAAGTATCTTGTTTATCAATCCACTCCATACATTTCTCCACTTGTGGCATCACTTGATTTTCACCAACTTCGTAATACTTTATATGTTTCCCCGTTTTACAATTTATTATTCCTATTTTATACATTTTCATTTTTTTAACCCTCCTTTTTTGTTAGATTTTAATTATTATTTTATCTAAAATTTTATAAAAAATTTCATCGTGTTTAATATAAAATCTTCTCGTTTTAAAATCAATGTAATGTGCTACTTCGTGAAAAAAACTCTGTATAAAAGAACTAAAATTTATTACAAATAAAGAGTTGATTTCGTTATAGTGGTATGCCCCCAAATAAAACATTATAATTGCTTTAGGTTGCGAGGAAAACAAAAATTTTCCCCGCTTGCTTATTTTGTATTTATCAGATATATATATGGGTATATGTTTCAATTTGTATTGATTAGCGTATTCGTTTATTATTTTTTGCAATAATTCCCGTATTTCTTTTTTAATGTTTTTTTGTTGGTGATAATTATTCAACTTCTCATAAAATTCTTTTATGTTGTTTGATTGAAAAATTATTTTTTTAATATCATTAAAAAATTCTTCATATTTTATTTTACATTGATTTAATATATCTTTTATTTTTTCGTTATTCATTTATTTTTTTCCTCTTTTTTATAAAAATAAAAAAATATAAAGACAGACAGGAGCAAGAAGGAAAAACGGGAAACCTTCTCGCCCCTGCGTTTTATTTTTTTCTAAATATTTAAAGCTCTTTCAAAAATTTCTTTCATCACTTCGTATTCGTGACCACTCAGCCACTCTTCCGCACCATCAAACCAATCTTGGTAATAATATATTATATTGCCGTCTTCAAGAAAAATAAACCCATCCGCCGGACCCCCCCAAGATAATTCTAATTTCTTTCCTCTATATGTTAAATCGTCACTATACGCCAACGCCGTTTGATTTATCCAATCAATTAAATCTTCATATTCGCAATCGTCAACAACAAAACTTCCATTTTCTGATTCTTCTGCGAGTTTTAGCACCTCTTCAAATTGTTTTATTCTCTCTTTTAGTTTTTCATTTATTACTTCCTTACAAGTTTTTTTTCTCATATACACCTCCCCGTTTTTAAAGTTGTCAAAGACCCGTTTTTTTTCTTTCCTAATATATATATAAAACATTTTTTTGCAATTTGTCAACTTTTTTATAAAAAAATTTTTTTATAATTTTTTTTATTCAATTTTCCGACGAGAAAAAAATTTTTTTCTGTCACAACCACAAAAAAATTTTACCCCCCCTCCCATCATTTCTTGCTCATTTTTTTATTCCCGCCTCGTGACACTTTTTACAACTTCGTGTTATGTTCAAAACTTGAACATTCCACTTGTCCCGCTGTCCTGCTTGCCTTGTTGCTCCTGCTGTCCCGCTGTCCTTGTTGTCCTTGCTGCCTTCTTGCCTTCTGTTACAAGTATTTATATATACAAGTTATTACTTGTTACCTGCCTACTCGTTACTCGTTACCTGTCACCTGTTATTACTCGTTACCTGTCTTACTTGTTACTTCTCTGACTTGTTATTACTTGTTTATACTTGTTGACTTGTCTTCCTGGTTTACTTGTTACGCCTGTTATTACTTGTTACTACTTGTTACCTGTTATGCTTGTTTACTCGTTACGCTTGTTATACTTGTATTACTTGTTACGCTTGTTACTTGTTACGCCTGTTACTTGTTACGCTTGTTACTTGTTCTACTTGTCCTTGTCTTGTTACTTGCCTTGTTACTTGTCTTACTTGTTACTTGTCCTTGCCTACTCGTTGTTACTTGTTTATACTTGCTACCTGCTCACTTGTCCACTTGTCCTTGTTACGCTTGTCATACTTGTTATTTACCCGTGTAACTTGTATTTCACACACACCCCACCCCACCACCCACGAACCCGCACCACCGCCCACGCAAGTTACAACCTGTATTTTTTTACTCGCACTGGTGTAGTAACAAGTATTTAACTTGTGTTGGCTTGTTTAACTTGTGATACTTGTTTGATACTTGATTAGTTTAGTTAGCAAGGAGGCGAGGGGCGAGGGGACGGGGGGTGTGTGAAGCAAGGGTGATGTGAGTTTGGCAAGGTGTTGTTAAAATCGTTTTTAAGGGCTCAAACTTTAACGGATTTAAGTTTTTTTTGGCTGGTAGGTATGATATACTTGGGTGGGGGTATGAAGGGCTAATTTTTTGAGTTTAGCGGGTTATAATTGATTTTTCGTCTTGGTGTAGTCGGATAGTTTGACGGGTAGGGTGGAACGAGAGGTGGTGTAGTCAGGGTTAAGTTTATAGATTATGAAGCAAGAGTTTTGTTTTGAGTATTGCCAGAGAGCGACGTCGGTGGTTTGTAGGTTGAATGGTTGTGATGTAAGTGTTTGTAATTTTTGTTTGATATTTGAGGAACAAGTTACTTGTATGAAGTAAGGTTTTTTGTTAGGGTGGATAGCGACGATGTCGCATCCGTGTATATCAGCTCCTATGAGGACAAGACGACCTTTGATGTATAGAGGTTTCCATTGAGCACGGCAGGTGGTGTAACCTTGTTCTTCAAGTATCTTACATACAACACGTTCGTAGTAGATCCCTTTCTGCCTCGTATTCTTCATTAGTGTCCCTTTATTATTTCGCTTATATGTCTGAAGCCGTTAGAGATGTATCCTGTTCGTGGTAAATCTTGATTTTTCGTATCTTTTTCATCATAACTTAAAGTATCACTTGAAATTTCTTGTTGCTGTTGTTTTACTTGTTGTTTTTCAATTAAATGTTCGTAGTAGTTATAATCGTTTTGTTTGTATTGTATGATACACTGGGACATTTTGCGGTGGAAGTCACGTATAGTAGGGTTAACATCCTTGTTATGTTTAATATCGTATTCAACGAGTGTGAAATAACAATCTATGAGCCGTTTAAACAATCTCGTTGTTTTCTCTATATCTTGGTTCTCTTTATAATATCGTTTATAATCGTGTTTCAACAAGTCAAACTCTACCTTGAACTCGCAATAATAACCCAAGTCAAAGATATACTTGTAAACTTTGTCAAAATACCGCAACAACTCTCGCACCGCTTCGTTCACCGCACGCTCGTTCTCGTCGGTAATTTCTTTCTTTTCTTTTTCTTTTAAGCATGATTTTAGATATATTTTAGTTTTCTTTTTCTTTTCTTTTTTATTAACAAGTTTAACAGGGTTACAAGTAGACAAGTTATTACTTGTATTACTTGTTACTTGCTGGTTATTATTTAAATTAAATAAAATATTATACAGCGAAGTCGCATCAAGAGGCGAAAAAGGTATACTTTTTATACCTTTTTCAGGTTCAAAAGGTATATTTTTTATACCTTTTTGGGTGTCATCAGGTAAAAAAGGTATACTTTTTATACCTTTTTCAGGTTCAAAAGGTATACTTTTTATACCTTTTTGGGTGTCATCAGGTAAAAAAGGTATACTTTTTATACCTTTTTGGTCTATATCATATTTAACAAAGAACTCAAGTGTGAATTGTTTTTTGTTTAAGATGCCACGTTTCTTTAATCGTTTTTTAACAAGTTTAGCACCAATGATTGACATACCGCACATTTCTGCTATTTCTTTATTTTTCATTTTAGGGTTTAGCAGGAGTATTGCTATGATAATTTTTTCACCTGGACTTAACTCTTTATCTTTTAACACTTTTTCTGGGATTATTACGTTCATAATTTTATACCCCCTTTTTTTGAATTATTTTTTCTTACTTTCTTTTTCTTTCTGTTTCTTTATTTCTTTCAGATAACACTCTTTACACATTGTCCCGTATGCCCCGTGCCATATCTCATCTACATATCTTGAACAACGACCACATTTCAAATACAGGTCTTCGTTATCAAAATATCCCTCTTTATACTTCTTCACTACCGCGTTTATAAACATCGTTGTATCACCTATCTTGTCATACACCTCTTTCATTTCGTTAATCCAGGGGGCATATTTAACAAATATAGTAGCACGGCAGTCAGGACACAACCCTTTGTGATCCAAACTTCTCGGTGTCCATTCACGTTTACAACCTTGACATACCTTCCAGTCTTTTACTTTACCTTCCCACGTCTTGATATTTGATAATATTATTTCTTTCATTCTTTCTCACCTCCTTTTTCTTAAATTTTGGACAAGACAATATTGTTATATATTGTTTTTTTATATAAAAACTTCTTAAACTACACTCTTTATTGTCACATTTAGCACATAAACTATAACTATATTTTTGTTTCATATCTAAAACAAACCCAATTGTTTATCTTCTTTAACCGCTCTCAACCTTGCTCTTGCTATCTCTACATATTCTGCTTCTTTTTCTATACCTATAAACCTAAACCCCAACTTCTTGCACGCTATACAAGTTGTTCCTGAACCTGCAAACGGGTCAAGGACAAGACCGCCAGGTGGTGTTACAAGTTTGACAAGGTATTCAAGTAAACGCAAGGGTTTCACTGTTGGATGGTTGTTCCTTATCAAGTTGTTTCTTACATTACCTGAACCTGTCAACAACGACTGGTCTTCAGTTCCTTTCATCCCACCACCTTTCTTTAACGGCAAGTTTTCTAAACCCATATCTCGTTCTTTACGGCTTGCTTTCGCACAATAAAAAAAACGAGAGGCATTTATTCCACTTTGTTTATCTAACATATAACAAACGCATTGGGGGTTAGTATGGATAACCCCCGACTTTATATCATTATAATTACTTGGGGCTTGTGGTTGAATGTTTTTGATAAATCCTTCAACTTGATATGTTTTTCCTTTATAAGAATAAGAATAAGGTTTCTTTTCTTCTTTCCTTTCTATCACCTCATCACAAATACACTCTAAAATAACATTGGCAGGAAACCTTCCCTGTGATGTGTAATAATTCTTGATACTACCTCTGTCAGGTTCACCACCAGCAAAAGTTCCAGCAGGAGCGTGATGTATTACAACTTTCTCTTGACCAACACGACACGCATCAATGTTTATCCCACCAGTCCCCCATTTCAAAACATTCAACGCAACATTACGTTCACTTAATGGTTTCCTTGCTACAACAATTGGTTCATACGCAGGTTTGAGTGCTGTGCCCCACCCTTCCCACTTCTTCGCAATATCTTCTGTAATCTCATATTTTCTTCTCTCTACATTTGTATAATCTTTAGGTCTATATCCTTGTTCAAAGTTTAACTTATGAAAATACAACGCACCTTTTGAATTATCACCAATGCTGTTCAATGATGCCTTGCCTTCTTTCAACAATCTGTCTATACTCTTGGCTATGTTCAACGATTTAGGAAAGCCACTTGAATATAACCATATAATACAATCTCGTATTTCAAACCCCGCATCTTCAATCCCGCATACCATCCTGTGATAAGTTCTCGTCCCACCAAACGCCAAGAGATACCCGCCTGGTTTCAACACACGCAAAACTTCACTCGCCCACCTCCTTGTCCACTCTTGGTATTTCTGTAAATCTGTCCCAAAACTATCCCATTCCTTACCCATAAAAGATAATCCATATGGTTATGGAGGGTCGGTAATTATCGTGTCGACTGAATTTTCAGGAATCTTCTTCATAACCTGAATACAGTCGCCACAGATAATCCGACCCAAATACTCCTTTATGTTATTTTGTTCCATAATGTCTCCTTAAATGACATTTCAGACATAAAGTTATTAAATTAGATTTATCGTTATTTTGACATTTTTTATATACCTTTTTATAAAACACTTTTTTACATACTGGACAAATATGTTTTTCCATAAACTAATTACACTATATCTAAATTAAAACTTATTGTATCAATACAATTATCAGGCAAGTTTTTTAGAACCTCAAAACAATCACCTTCTATAATCTTGTTAATGTAATCTTCTAACTTGTTCATATTACCTCTTAACACGTTTTCTTAAAATTAAACTTACATACTTGTCTTTACAAGGATAAGAACAAGTTTTACCGCCTCCATATTTTAACCTGCTTGCTAAAACATAAAATTCTTTACCACAAATTTTACATTTACGTTTTACATACTTGTTTTTCACGTTTTTTACTCCAATATTTTTTGATACGTTCTAAAAACGCATTGACATATTTTCTTTTTCTGTAGAGCCAGGACAGGTATGTTTTGAAACAAGAGCGAGAGCAGAGAGGGACTTTTGCGTAATAGCGGTAGGCGACAAAAGGACGTTGACAGATAAAACATTTATACAATGATTTACCTTTTAAATTCCATTTTCGTTTCATTAACAAAAATTTACAAAATTAAATTTTGTTTGTCAAGAGGTTTTAAAAAAAATTTTTTAATCAGTTGTTTTTAAATAAAAAATTTGTTTTATAAATTAACTATGAAGGACAAAGAGATAGTTATAATTGATGATGAGAAAAAAAGTGAAGTAAAGATAAACAAGAAGAAAGGCGTGTTTGAAAATTTTTGTAATTTATATTTGTTGTATGATGGTGATGTGAAGAAGGTTTGTGAGATGTTAGGTGTGAATGAGAAAGAGATTTATAAGCAGATAGTTCAAGATGTGGCGAAACGGCGTAAGTTTTTACAGGTAAAAAAAATTTTGTTGTTAAAAAAGACAGAAGATTTAGAAAAAGATTTGTTAAAGACGGCGAAGATACGAGAGCAGTTAGGTATGTTTTTTTTGAAAACAGCGTTCCCTGATATTTACCAAGAACAAAAAGCAAGACGTCCGTTAACATTAAAATTTATTTCCAAGATAAGAGACAAGACAATAGATATTCCAAACTTTGATGAAGAATGACAGAAGTAATTTTATCAACTTATGAGCCGTTACCAAAACAACTTGAATTTCATAAATGTAAAGCAAAATATAGATGTTTTATAGGCGGTTTTGGAGCAGGGAAAACTTTATGTGGTGTTTGGGAAGCAATACAATTGTGTGTAGACGAACCTGGTAATATAATTTTAATAGCAAGGAAGACATATCAAGAGTTGACAGATACAACGTGGAACACGTTGTTAGAAGTTATACCTGAAGAACTTGTTTATCAATATTATAGAAAACAATTAAGGTTAGTTTTACGTAATGGCTCACAAATAATAGGACGTTCGCTTGACGATCCGAAGAAATATGCTTCTTTGAATTTAGGAGCGTTTTATATTGATGAAGGTATGGAAGCAACAGAACAAGATTTTTTAACATTGTGTGGTAGGTTAAGGTTAGACAGAGTTAAACATCATTGCGGTTATATAACAACTAACCCGCCTACTATAGACCACTGGATATACGAATATTTTGTTAAACGCAACGATCCTAATTATGTATTGATACGTTCTTCTACTTACGATAATTCTTATTTACCAAAAGATTATGTAGAAAATTTAGCAAAAGAATATCCAGATAGTTGGCGTAAGAGATATTTAGAAGGTGAGTTTGGTTTTGTATTACAAGGCGACCCTGTATTTCCATCGTTTAAAGAAAGTTTGCACGTTGACCCTGAAATAAGGTTCAACCCGTTTAAACCTGTAATACGAGGTTGGGATTTTGGCTGGCATCATCCAGCAGTAGTGTTTTTACAAATACAAGATAACAATATAATAATATTGGATGAATATATGGGTAACAAAATTTATTTACACGATTTTGTAAAACAAATTATACAATATTCAAACCAACAATTTCCAAACGCTTCGTTTATGGACTATTGTGATATAGCAGGTAAACAAAAAAAAGATACTTCTACAATGACTTCTATAGAAATTTTGATTTCTTATGGTATCCGTCCTTTATACAAATTTAGTGAAGTAGCAGAGGGTATAGAAATTATTAACAAACTTCTATCAACACTCACGCCTGAAGGTAAACCAATGTTACGTTTCCATCCTAAATGTCAACATTTGATTAACGCTTTCAACGGCGGGTATTGTTACCAAAAAAAAGAAAATAAAGTTGAACCTGTGCCATATAAAGATGGTTTTTATGAACACGTTGTTGATGCTTTACGTTATGCAATTATAAATCTTTATACAAACACGTCTGAACAAAAACGTAAATTTAGTGAACTTAAAATACAACAACTTTATTATTAAAAGGAGGTGAAACAAAAAATGAAAAAAATATTATGGATAATAACAATGTTGATACTCGTCACACATCTTTTTTCACAACCTAAAACATATTCAAATTATATTCAATGGGTAAGACCTGTTTCTACAATAACTGTTAATGGTGATATAAAAGTTGATTTTCCAGAAGTTCAAGTTGTTAGCGGAACGGTAAGCGTTGACAACTTTCCTTCAGTATACATCACCAGTGGAGTAGTAAGTGTTGACAACTTTCCTTCATTGTATATCACAAGTGGAACAACAAGTTTGAATGATAGTGTGTTAAATAGAGTAGTAATAAGGAATGCTTCACCAGATAGAAACTTAAACGTTAATACTTATAACGGGATAGATGTAAGGTTAATGAATAACACTGGCACGTTAATCAGTGATACATATCCACTTCCAGTTAATTATTCAATTTTTACTTCAAGTTATGTTGAAATAAATATAACTAATGGTGTAGTAAAATCAAGCAGTGGTTATTTGAAAAATGTTATTATAGGGACGGCTGGTAGCGGGTCAAGTTTAGTAATAAACGATGGTAGTAAAAAAATAGCAGAAATTGATACAAATTCAGTAAGAACTATAAACTTTGATACAAATTTTACAACAAACTTAACAATAACAACTACTGGAGTAACACCAGCAAAAATAACGATTGTTTATAAATGAAAAAAATATTTTTGTTAATAAACTTTTTAGCAATAAACATCTTTTGTCAGTTTTGGTATGTTGAAATTTTAGATTTAAAACGTTTAGACGTATATTTTTTGCCACAACAAAGTAATGATTATAAAGATGTTTTGAAAAGTGATTTAGAAAATATCCAAAACAAAAATGTTTATATAGCGATATATTCGTTTACTGATGTTGATATAGCGTCAGCAGTAGTGAAAGCAGTTCAAAATGGTTGTAATGTGTATTTGATAACAGATCCAACACAAGCAGGTTCAACAAGTTTAGATGAATGGTTAGAAAGTCAAGGTGTTCAAGTTAAAAGAAAGAGGTCAGCAAGTTCGTTTATGCACGACAAATATGTTGTTATAGAAGACGAAATTTTGTGGACAGGTTCAGCGAATTTTACTACGTCAGCATTAAATCAAGATAATAATATGATAAGGTTCAACAATTTTAGCGAGTTAAACAAGTTATATAAGGAGAAATTTCTGTGGCTATGGAACAAATAACAGGTTTAATACCATTTTTGATTGGTGTTATATTTAGTGCGGGCGTTTTTTATGGGACTACTAACGGCAAGTTTAGGCAACAAAAAAATTTTAATGATGAGATATTACTTAAAATAGATAAAATGAATTCAAAAATAGATGATATACAAAAAGACATTAAAAATATTATAGAACGTATTGCTTATTTAGAAGGTAAAATAAATAATGTTGAATAGATTTTTATATTGGTTAAAAGAATTTTTATGGATAATAGACGAATGGATATGGATTATAAGAACAAGTGTAAGATTAGACCTTATAATTTTTATTTTAAATCTTATAATTTTATTTTTCGTGATTAAAATTTATCTTATTTTACAACAGGCAGTAAAATGAATATTATAGACAAATTTAAACTTTTATTCAAGATTAAAAAAAGTATAGACGAAATTAAAACAAAAGCACAGGAGGTAAAAACTATGAATGGACAAGTTAAACCAGGTTGGAAAACAACAGAGTTCTGGCTTGTTGTTATAACACAAATACATACTATTGTTGAAACATTAAAAGGTAGTATTGACCCTGTTTTAGCAACTGCAATTCTTGCAGGATTAGATTGTATATACGCAATATTAAGATATTTAGCCAAAAAAAATGGTTAAAGTATTAACTTACGAAGAAAAAGTAAAATTGTTTGGTGACCCAAAACCTAAACCTGCGGACAAAGAAGGGTATGCTATACTTGATAAAGAGTTTTTAGAAAATATAAAGATGTTTGAATTCCCTATAATTGGCAAGTATATGTTTCACGTAAAAGTGTTTTCTCAATTGTTGAAAACGTTAGAACAGATTAAAGAAGCGGGTTTAGATAAAGAAATAGATGTTGAGAAAACAAGACAAGTAGGTGGGACGTTTGTTCCGAGATACCAACGATGGTCGTCAAGATACCCGCTTTCTTCACACGCATTTGGTATAGCAATAGATATGTTTTCTGTTGGTAGTGATGGGTCAATAGAGAAAACAAAATGGTCAAAAAAATTTGTTAAAATTTTTGAACAGAACGGGTTTGTTTGGGGCGGTAATTTTAAGAGTTTTTATGACCCGATACATTTTGAGATAAACAGAGTGTTATGAAATATTATTTTAGTTCAGATTTTGTAGCAAACGAAATGTTGAACAAAGAAGCGGTATTAGATAAACATATTAAAAATGCGACTTATTGTGAAAACATCAATTTTGATTTTGTAGATCCTGCGTATTACCAATTTAGTTTAGATAAAAAAGAGAAAATAAAAGAAATATGGTTGTTTTTCAAATTTTATAAAATTGCTAATACAGACGATATTGTTTGTGCTGTATCATTGTTTAACGATGATTGGTCAGAAAGAATTAGTTATGTTACAAAAAGTTTTAATTTTCTTAATGGTAAAAACTATATTGTTTTAACAAAATACGATTTTTCAGAAATTGAAACACAAAATGTTGAAATAAGGTTTATTTTTAGTGGTGAACAAATACACGTTGATAAAGTAAGGTTAGAACTTAATTGTGTTGGTATAAACGAAAAGATATACGCTCCAATAGTGGAACAAGATGAGATTGTTTTAGCGGAATACGTGCCAGCGTATCAAGAGCCGATATACCAAGAGATATATTGGGGGTCGTTTGGTTGGGGCGATTTTGGAGAAACATTTTTTGGACAAGGTATTAAAAGATGAACAGCAATAATTATGGTTGGATAATACCTGACAAACTTAAAAAACCCTGGTATATAGATTTTTTGAATTTAATAAATCAAATTGATAACTCTTTTTATATTGAAGAACAACAAAGAAAATCTCAAGATGAATATATAAAATCGTTAATTAAGAAATATATTACACCAACTTGTAGTTTTGTTGATTTAATAACTTCTTTAACAGCAAATTTTGATAGCACAACTTCTACAGATTGGGTTGTAGCAAGTGATAATGTAAGGTCGGCATATACTACAAAAAGTTTTGGTTTTCCAATAGACAAGATTAAGAAAATAAAGTTTTATACAGCAATACGTTGTCAACGTTATTCTGGTTCACAAGGTGGACAGGTTATAATAAATTTTAAAAAAGGTAATGATATAATATTAGGTAGTGGTGTTATGGATTTTAATACAGACGAATACGATGTTAATTGGATATATTGTGATGTAAAATATTTTGATATGGAGTTTGATAAAAGTTTGATAGATGAAGAAAGCGAATATATAATAGAACCTTTGTTTAGGTCAAAAGATGGTGGTGATGTAAGAATACAGCTTGACAAAACTTATTTCTTGGTGGTATTACAATGACAGATTATAGCAATAATTATAGATGGGAAATACCAAAAAAGTTTAAGATTGACTGGTATAACGATTTTTTAAAACTTATTAACCAAATTGATGCTCAATTAAAACAAGAA
>Ga0078972_1004599_pt1 | contig 37215 bp, 37 predicted proteins | sample YelNatPaOPGAMG01_FD_67568 | JGI IMG/M metagenome (GOLD analysis project Ga0078972, IMG submission 67568) | Hot spring thermophilic microbial communities from Obsidian Pool, Yellowstone National Park, USA - OP-RAMG-01 (SPADES assembly) (version 2) | ecosystem: Environmental > Aquatic > Thermal...
AGGGGGTGCGGGGGAGGGGGTAAGGGCCCACTGGCCCTTAGCCCCCTCACCCGCTCATCTTCGATTATAGATTTTGTAGAGCAAAAGACATAATCGATTATTTTTATATCACGGTGTCTGGTAAGCAGGCTTATTTTTTTTGGAATGATGCAATCCTGCCACCGCAAACAGTTTTAAGGAACATGGCCAGATACAAATACTTAACCATGGCGGCGGTTGACCCTTTATGGTATCAGGACGCCATTATCTATGAATTGCACGTGCGATCCTTCTATGACAGTGACAAAGATGGTATCGGGGGCTTCCGGGGCCTCACCGAGAAGCTGGATTATCTCCAGGACTTGGGGGTCACCGCCATCTGGCTGCTGCCGTTTTACCCTTCGCCTCTGCGGGATGACGGCTACGACATCGCCGATTATACCGATATCCATGGGAAATATGGGACCTTGCGGGACTTCAAGGCCTTTCTGCGGGAAGCCAGGTACCGGGGCCTCAAGACCATCACCGAGCTGGTGATCAACCATACCTCCAACCAGCATCCCTGGTTTCAGCGGGCCCGCCGGGCTGCGCCGGGGAGCCGGTACCGTAATTATTACGTCTGGAGCGACACCCCCAAGAAATACCAGAAAGCCCGCATCATCTTTCAGGATTTCGAATCTTCCAACTGGGCCTGGGACCCCGTAGCCAAGGCCTTATTACTGGCACCGTTTTTATTCCCACCAGCCGGATCTCAACTTTGACAGCCCGGATGTCCGCCGGGCAATTTTCCGGGGGTTCAATTTCTGGCTGGGTCTGGGGGTCGATGGCCTCCGCCTGGACGCAGTGCCCTATCTCTATGAGCGGGACGGCACCAACTGCGAAAATCTTCCGGAAACTCACGCCTTTTTAAAAGATCTGCGGGCTTATGTGGACAACAGGTTTAAAAACCGCATGTTACTGGCGGAAGCCAATCAGTGGCCCGAAGATGCCGCGGCCTACTTCGGTAACGGCGACGAATGCCACATGGCCTTCCACTTTCCCCTCATGCCCCGGATGTTCATGGCCCTGCGTATGGAGGACCGGTTTCCCATCATCGACATCCTTCAGCAGACCCCGCAGATTCCCGCCAATTGCCAGTGGGCCCTGTTTTTGCGCAACCACGACGAGCTTACCCTGGAAATGGTCACCGACGAGGAGCGGGATTACATGTACCGGGTCTATTCCCAGGACCCCCAGGCCCGCATCAATCTGGGCATTCGCCGCCGCCTGGCTGTACAGCGGAATAATGTCGTCGGTGGGCACGAAAGTTTCGATATGGATCACGGCACGGCCGTTTTTGGCCCTCAGCGCATCAATCTGCCGGTCCACCTCCCGGCCCAGGTCCTCCGTATCCGGGTCGGTGGCGCACAGCACCACCTGGACTCCTGCCGCCAGATACTCGGCCGCCTTGAGCAGGTGCATGATCCCCTTTTGCCGGCTGATACGGCCCACAAAAAGGATATAAGGGCGCTCCGGGTCTATCCCGTACTTGCTCAGAACTTCCGGTTTCATGGTCGGTTGATAACGTTCCACGTCAATGCCGTTGTGAATGACCTGGATTTTTTCCAAGGGCACGGCGTAAAGCTCCTGAACATCCTGGCGCATGGAGCGGGACACGGCAATGACGCCGTCGGCGTTTTGGTAAGCGGTTTTTTCCAGCCAGGTGCTGACGTGGTAGCCTGCCCCCAACTGCTCCTCCTTCCAGGGCCGGTGTGGCTCCAGGGAATGGGTGGTGAGGACCAGGGGTGTGCCCAGGAGTTGCTTGAGCAGGCAGCCGGCCAGATGCGTGTACCAGGTGTGGCAGTGAATGATGTCCACCTCCGTCAACGTCCCGGTCATCAGCACATTCCGGACGAGCGTTTCGAGGAGCCGCATGTTTCTTGGTTCCTGAAAGGGAAAAGGGAAGTCCACCTTCAGGCCCTGCACCGTGAGATTGCCCTCGGTGGTCTTTTGTTCCCCGAAACACAGGACCTTGATCAGGTGGCGCCCGCCGTCCAGGGCGGCCAGTTCCTTGCTGAGGAAATGCACGTGCCCCCCGGCCCCCCCATACATGTGGGGCGGGTATTCATTGGTCAAGATGGCGATTCGCATGGCAACCTATTTTCCTGTGAAGAGGTACAGCCTTCATGGTATCTGATTCGTGCCGGGATGGTCAGATGAAACTGTTCCCTTTTCAGGAGCGCCCTTTGCGAGCTCGACCCGGCCTTTCGACCTGCACCCTTGATTCCCCCGATTTCCTGCCTTACCTTTACCCCAGAACCTTTGGAGAACCCCAACCATTCTGGCAGAAAATAACCGGGTATCTGCTCAAAAAGAGGAGGCCGCTTGAACCGGATTTTAAGCATAACTCTGCTTCTCATGACCTGGATCGGTCTGGCTGGAGCCGCACCTCCGGTCCCCATATCCGGGAAAACCCCAGCACAGGGAGGCACCATGGCAACAAGCTCAGATGCAGCCGTGGCCACCTTCGCCGGTGGCTGTTTCTGGTGCACGCAGGCGGATTTTGAGAAAGTCCCGGGAGTGACCAAAGTCATCTCCGGGTATACCGGCGGGCAAGGTTCAAACCCCAACTACGATGATTACGCCCGGAAAGGGCATGTAGAGGCGGTGGAAGTTTACTATAATCCCGAGGTGGTCACCTACCGGCAACTCCTGGACACTTTCTGGCGGCACGTCAACCCCACCGACGCCAGCGGGCAATTCGCGGACCGGGGGCCCCAGTACCGTTCCGTCATTTTTTACCACAACGAGGAACAGCAGCGTTTAGCCGAGGAGTCCAAGGCCGCCCTGGCCGCTTCGGGCCGCTTCAAAAAACCCATTGTCACGGAGATCCTCCCGGCCGGTACGTTTTATCCTGCCGAGCAGTACCATCAGGACTATGCCCGCAGGAATCCGGTCCGCTACAAGTATTACCGTTGGAACTCCGGCCGGGATCAGTTCCTGGAGAAGGCCTGGGGACAGGCGCAGAATGCCAGGGCAGGCGAGGCCGACCCAGGCCCTTGGTGCGACCCCAAATATGCCAAACCCAGTGATGAGGTCTTAAGAAAGAAGCTGACCCCGCTCCAGTACAAAGTCACCCAGGAAGAGGGCACGGAGCCGCCATTTCACAATGAGTACGCCGACAACCACCGGGAAGGCATTTACGTGGATATTGTCTCCGGGGAGCCGCTGTTCAGCTCCACGGACAAATTTGATTCCGGCACCGGCTGGCCCAGCTTCACCAAGCCCATTGATCCGGGCGCGGTCATCACCAGGGAAGACCGGCGCCTGTTCACTGTGCGCACCGAGGTGCGCAGCAGGTGCGCCGACTCCCACCTGGGGCACGTCTTCGACGACGGGCCGCAACCCACGGGGTTGCGCTACTGCATGAATTCGGCGGCCCTGCGGTTTATCCCCAAGGAGGATATGGAAAAAGAAGGCTACGGCAAGTACCTGTACTTGTTTTCCCCCAAGAAATGACTTACGCTGCCAACCAGGAAGCTTGTCCTCTTGAGTAACGTATGAAGATAACCCTTCTCGGCTTGGGGAGCATCCTCATGCGGGACGACGGGGTGGGCGTGCACGCGGTCAAGGCGGTGCAGGAGCGCTTTCACGTCCCCCCTGAACTCGACATCGTGGATGGCGGCACTGCCGGCCTCGATCTTTTGCCCTTTCTCGAGGGCCGGGACCGGGTCCTGTTCGTGGACGCGGTGGACTTCGGGAAAGAGCCGGGCTTTATCGGGGAACTGGTCAACCACGACATTCCGGCCTTCTTCGGCAAGGACAAGTCATCCCTGCATCATATCGGTTTGGCCGATGTCCTGGCCATGGCCCGGCTGTTACATACCCTCCCTGAAGAAATCTGCCTCATCGGCATCCAGCCCCGGGATATTAACCTGGGTCTGGACCTCAGCGAGGTTCTGCAGGAAAAGTTTGCCCTGCTGGTCTCCCACATCATCGACAAACTGCGGGATTGGGGCGTGCGCCTGGTGCTGCGCTCACAGTAATCAGGGAGCAGTGATCCTTCAAGTGGGGGGAGTGCAGAAAACCGCCGCTCCCTGGCCCTGAGCCCCCTCACCCGCTAAGCGATTTTCCTCATTTATTTCACCCGGCGCCGAGCATTTCCTGGAGTTCCAGGGCATTTATGGCCGCGTAGCCCGCCTCGTCGTTGTCGAAATAACAATAGACCGTTTTCCCCTCGGCCGCCCAGGCGGAGATGGCCGCAGCCCAACCCGCCAGGGTCCGCCGGTCGTACCGCCCCTGATAGGCGCCGCCTGGCCCGTGCAGACGGAGGTAAACAAAGTCCGCGGTGACCTCCCTGGGGGAGATTCGGCCGGCCAATTCATAGATGCAAAAGCCCGCGCCGAACTCCCGTAAGAGATCGCTGGCCCTCTGATTCAGCCAGGTGGGATCGCGCAATTCCAGGGCGTAGCGGTATTCCTTCGGCAGGGCCGCCAGAAAGGCGCGCAATCGTTCCTCGTTGAAATGCCAGTGGGGGGGGAGTTGAAAAAGAATGGGCCCCAGCCTGTCCCCCAGCAACTGCACCCGCTCCAGAAAGGGCGCCAGGGATTTGGCAGGGTCTTGTAACTTTTTCATGTGGGTAATAAAGCGACTCCCCTTAACGGCATAAATAAAACCGGCCGGCACGCTTTCCCGCCAATCGATCAGGGCCTTCTCCGAGGGCAGCCGGTAAAACGAGTTGTTGATTTCCACGGTGTGAAATTTCTGCCGGTAGAACTCCAGGAAGTCCGCCTTGGCGAGGTTTTCAGGGTAAAAAGGCCCGCGCCAATGGTCGTAGTGCCACCCCGAGGTGCCGATGTGGATAAGGCCTGTGTTGTTCATGGCCATCGCTGATCCCGGGGCAAGTGGCCGGAAGTCCGCCATGTCCCTTATATTATTCCAATCTTTCTTTGTTGCCTGCGACCTGGGCAAGATTGAGGTGACCGGACCGACGCCGAAATCTTCGCTTATCTCTTGATAATCCGCCTTTCCATTCTTATTTTTTATCTGTTATCATGCTCTTGCAACCCGGAAGCCGGGATGGGCTGAAGAGCCACAACCTTTTCTCACGTCTTGGCCAAGATACGGTCAGCAAGGACCGATATGTCAGCTTACGCTGCAAAGGAGGAGAAACCAGGATGCGGTTTTTGCTCAGGGTCTGCTGGGGTCTGGCCTTGTTGGCCGGCCTGATGGCAGCGGTTTCAGTCGAGGGAGGGAATGCCATGGAACTTAAATCCTCTGCTTTTGCCGATGGGGGGAAAATTCCCCAGCAATACGTCATGCCCGGAGCCGGCGGGAAGAATCTGTCTCTGCCTCTCCAGTGGTCCGGGGCGCCGGCGGGAACCCAGTCCTTCGCCCTGGCCATCGTGGACCCCCATCCGGTGGCCCATAACTGGGTCCATTGGCTGGTGATTAACATCCCCGGAAACGTCAATTCCCTGGCGGAAGGCGCCTCGGGGAAGAACCTGCCCGCAGGAGCGGTGGAACTGCATAACTCCTGGGGGAAAGCGGGATACGGCGGCCCTCAGCCTCCGCCGGGAACCGGTGACCATCCGTACGTCGTGACCCTGTATGCCCTGAATGTGGCAAAGCTGGAGCTAAAGCCGGCCACCACCCTGGCAGGTTTTCAGAAGGCCATGGAAGGCAAGATTCTGGGCACCGCTAAAATCACCGGCTATTATGGCAGGTAACAAAAAGCTGTAAGCTTGCCGCCTTAAGGCCTTGAGCTGTTATTTTCCACTTACATCCGTTAGCCACAAAACAGGGAGGACGTATGAAAACCGTGCGCATGCTGGCAGCATGCCTTCTGGTGCTGGGCTTGGTGGCGCCGTTCCTCACGGGAACCTTGACCACTCCTGCTCAGGCTCAAGGGGCCACAATTATCGAATTTCGCACCAGTATATGACCCTTTTGCTATCAAATGGCCCAGGTTCTGGGCGAAATCCAAAGTCAATATCCCGGCCAGATATCAGTGATGTATTACGATAACAGCAGTGAGCAGCGCATGTTCGATAAATATAATGTGTCCATAGTGCCTACCCTGATAATCCTGGGCCCTTCCGGCAGTGTGATGTACCGCCATGAAGGAGCGATCCCCAAGGATGAACTGATCAGCACCTTGAAGAGCATGAATCTTATCCATGACTGAGCCGGCAGGAAAAAAGCCGGGGGCGACCCCGGCTTTTTTGACAATCCTGGATTATGCTAACCTGCACAGGCCGGGGTCGTCAGGCCGACCTGGCTGCCCCCTCCCCGCTAGCCCTTATGCTCCTGTTTGTAAAGGGGTGACATCTCCCTCAAAGTCTGGACGATGGGGGGCATGACCTCCAGCACGCGGTCTATATCCGCTTCGGTGGTCTCCCTGCCGAGACTGAACAGGAGAGTCCCCTGAGCCGTCGCGAAATCCATGCCTGTGGAAATGAGGACGTGAGAAGCCCGGAGTGACCCGGAGGCGCAGGCGGAACGGGTGGCCACCTCAATGCCCTCCTCATCCAGCATGAGCATCAGGCTTTCCCCCTCGATGTACTTGATGGACACGGAGACGAGGTGGGGCAGACACTGGGTGGGATGGCCGTTGATGACGATCTCGGGGATGCGGGCCACCAGGCCGTCCCGCAACTTGTCCCGCAGGGCCTTGATGCGGGGCAGACGATCGGGCATTTCCGCCTTGGCCACCTCAGCCGCTACCCCCATCCCCACAATGCCGATGAGATTCTCGGTACCGGCCCGGCGCTTGTTCTCCTGCATACCGCCGTCCAACAGCGGCCAGACGCGGGTGCCCCTGCGGACATAGAGAGCCCCAACGCCGGGCGGGCCATAGAACTGGTTGGCCGCCATGCTCAACAGATCCACTCCCAGGCTCTTGACGTCCACCGGAATCACCCCCACCGCGTCCACCGCGTCGGTATGACAGACCACCTTGTACTTTTGGGCAATCTTGGCGATCTCGGCGATGGGTTCGAGGGTGCCGATTTCATTGTTGGCCAGCATAATGCTGATCAGGATGGTGCCCGGAGTGATGGCCGCCTCCACGTCGGCGGGGTTTACCAGACCGTGGGAATCCACATCCAGGGAAGTGACGGTGTAGTCCAGGAGGCGCAGCGTGCGCAAAGAATTCAATACCGATTTGTGCTCGATATTGGTGGTGATGATGTGGCGGCCTTTTTCCCGCATGCCGATGGCCACGCCTTTGATGGCATGGTTGACGGACTCGGTGCCGCCGGATTCAAAGACGATTTCGCTGGGGTCGGCATTGATCAGGTCTGCCACCCGGGTCCGGGCCTTGTCTAAGGCCTGAGCGGCCTGTTGCCCGATCTGGTGGTCGCTGACCGGGTTGCCGTAAATCGTGTTCATGTGGTTGATCATCGCCTCCTTCACCCGGGGGTGCAGGGGCGTGGCAGACAGATGGTCAAGATAGATAACTCCCATGGCGGTTCCTTGTCAGCCCGTTCCGGCAGGCACTCAGTGATCGTGTTCGTGGTGGATTTCCGTACCGCAAAAGATACAAAAGGGCGAATCTTCTTCGACTTTCTTGGAGCAGTAGGGGCAGTAGCAGGCCTGGGCTTCCCGGCTGGCGACATGCTCTTCCCGATCCTTCTCCATGTCCTTGATTTTCCCGGACTTGCGGTCCATATAATTCTTGATGGCGGCGTGCAGGGCATCCGCTCCCAGGTTGGAGCAATGGAGCTTGTTCTGCGGCAGCCCGCCCAGGGCCTCAGCCACATCTTTATTGGTGATCTTCATGGCCTCATCCAGGGTCTTGCCTTTAGCCAGTTCCGTGAGCATGCTGGAGACCGCAATGGCGGCGCCGCAGCCGAAGGTCTTGAATTTGATATCTGCGATTTTGTTCTCCTCCACCTTGATATAGACATTCATCATGTCGCCGCAGACGGGGTTGCCAACTTCGCCGACGCCATCGGCATCTGTGATCTCGCCGACGTTGCGGGGATTCTTGAAATGATCCATGACGATCTCGGAATACATAGTTGCTCCCTTTTACAAAATAATGTGAAGTAAATATAATGCCTCTGAGTCTCCGGGTCAAGCTTCACCAAAAATCATGGTTACCCGGAAGAGGATGATCCGGGTAATCAATACAAAGGATCTGCCATGCATCTTACCTCTACGTTGCTTGAAGCGCGGCTCCCTTCCGAAGGTTGGCGGGTGTTTAGTGAAAAACCTTTCCCTCTCTTATGGGACTGCCACCACGGGGACACCTTTGTGCTGATGGCGAAAGGAATTACGGCCGAACCCCTGTCACCGGATGCCTCGGCCGGTCCCATCACCCTGGAGGTGAGTCTAACCCCCCTTGCCGAGGTGCTCCGTGAAATCGAAACCTTTGCGGCCCACCACAATCTCGCTCTGGCCGGATGGGCCGCCCTGCCCGCCACCCTGGAAGAACCCCTGACCCTGGCCGCCTGCCATGTGCCGGCACCCAAGCTCTTCGTGTTCAGTGAGAAGGCGACGCTTACAGCCCGGGCCACCCCGGAGGGAAATGTGCGGCTGACGGTTACCGGGGATTTTAAAAGCAGGAAAATTCCCTGCCAGGAAACCGACCTGGTTCTTCACCTGGAACGCGCCAATTCCACGCGGCTGCTGTCCTATTGTTTTTCGATAATCCGAAGCAGGAGGTAAGGCTTTTCTCAAATCACCCGAGGAGGACCGATGAGCTTAGTCTTAACAGGTGCGGACGTGATGCAGGTAATGGACATGGACCTGGCCCTGGCCGCGGTGCGGGAGGCCTTCCGGGCTTACGGGGAAGGCCGGACGAACATGCCCCCCAAGGCCTATTTGACCTTGGCCCGGGGGGACTTCCGGGCCATGTACGGCGAAATTTTTCTCCCCGAAGGGCATGTCTGCGGCCTCAAATGGGTGAACGTGCATCCCGGCAATCCTCTTCAGGGCCTGCCCACCGTGATGGCCAAAGTTTTGCTCAATGATCCGGACACCGGTTTAGAGTTGGCAGATATGGACGGTACCTGTATCACCAATTACCGCACCGGCGCCGCCGGAGGCGTGGCAGTGGAGATGCTTGCCCGGCCTGACGCCGCCAGGCTTGGCGTCATAGGGGCCGGAGAGCAGGCCCGGACCCAGATTGCTGCTATCATGAAAGTGAGACCTATCCAGGAAATAGTTATCTGCGACTGCGCCAGGGTTCGGGCTCAGTCCCTCAGGGATGAGATGGCGGCCCGGTACCCGGTGCCGGTGCGCCTGGCCCCGGACCCCCGGGAAACCGCCCTGGCCTCGGACATCCTGGTCACCGTTACCCCCAGCGAGGAACCCCTGGTCAGACGGGACTGGGTCCGCCCCGGCACTCATATCAATGCCATCGGCGCCGATGCCGCGGGGAAGCAGGAGTTGGACCCGGAAATCCTTAAGGCCGGCAAAATCATCGTGGATGATTGGGCCCAGGCGTCTCATTCCGGGGAAATCAATGTGCCTTTGAGCAAAGGGCAGATCAGCCGGAACATGATTTACGGTTCTTTGGGGGACGTAGTGGCCGGTAAAAAGCCGGGGAGACAGACGCCGGAGGAGATCACGGTGTTCGACTCCACCGGTCTGGTTATCCAGGACCTGTCCCTGGGCCTGGCCGTCTATCACCGGGCCAAAGCGCGGGGGCTGGGGGAAATGAAGGAGTTCTTAAGGCTTTCTCATTAGGAGGCATCCATGACCCAAATCATCCTGGTGCGCCATGGCCGCACCCCCTGGAACAAGGACAAGATTTTTCGCGGCACCATAGACATTCCCCACGACGAGGTGGGCGAAAAAGAAGCCCTCCTGGCAGGGGAATGGTTAAAGAATGAGACGATTGATGCCGCCTATGCCTCACCTCTTTCCCGGGCCACCGACACCGCCAGGGCCATCGCCCAGCACCACGGCATTCCGGTGCAGCCCCTGCCCGGCCTCATCGACATTCATTACGGGGACTGGCAAGGGGTTCCCCTGGCTGAGGTCAAGGTGAAGTATGCCGACCTCTACCGGCATTGGGAGACTGCCCCCCAGACGGTGCGTTTCCCCAACGGGGAAACCCTGGATGAGGTTAAGGCCCGGGCCCTGGCCGCAGTGGATGAAGTTATGGCCCTGCATCCCGGCAAGACCATATTGCTGGCCGCCCACCGGGCGGTCAACAAGGTCCTCATCGCCGCTTTTCTCGGGCTGGACAATTCCCATTTCTGGCGCATCGGCCAGGACACCACCGCCATCAACCGCTTCGCCAAAGTGGATGGCACCTGGCATATCCAACTGGTGAACGATACCTGCCATCTTCGGGGAATGGTCCGGGGGCCTTATGTAGATTTTTGAGGAAGGGACCGGAGGATCAGCGGGTCCAACGCTCTCACCTCAACTCCTCTGCCAATCCCCTGTAGGTGGCCGAGGACGGCAGGGAATGCGCTCCCGACATTCATGGCTGGAAAATGCCCCGCAAGGGATTGGGGGAGGGGGAAAAGGGGGAGTGCCCGCCGGCCCTGAGCCCCTTTCCCACTTACTCATCCGACAAGGTCACCCATGCAGCGTTTCAAAAGGATCCTGGTGGAGGAGGCAGCCCGGGATTATCCCATGACCCGGCGGGTTCTGGCCCGTCTTCCGGGAGTGCCGGTGACCATTATTCCAGACCGGGAGGTCTTAAAGCCTTGGGGGGCCACCCCGTCGGAGTGGCTCGGGGAATCCAAAACCACCCTCCTCCTTGCCCGTCAGAAAGGCCCCTTCTGGCGGGCCTGCCCCGGCACCAAGGACTATATCTGCTGCGGCTATCAAGTCCTCCAGGTAGCCCTGAACTGTCCCTTCGACTGCTCTTATTGCATCCTTCAAGGTTATGTCAACCTGCCGGCTGTCACCGTGTTTGTCAATGTGGAGGACCTGCAGGCGGAGTTGGCCGCCAGATGGGCTGAAGAGCCAGGGCGGGTATGGCGGCTGGGCACCGGTGAATTCGGCGACAGTCTGGCCCTGGATGAACTGACCGGGCTTCACGAAACCCTGGTGCCGCTGATGCCCCGTCATCCCCGGGCGATTCTCGAAATCAAAAGCAAATGGCATCGCCTGGAGCACCTTTTGCCTCTGGGGCCCAACCCCCAGGTGATTTTCGCCTGGTCTCTCAACCCTGCGGAATTGATCCGGGAAGTTGAGCGCGGCGCGGCCCGCCTCGAAGCCCGGCTTAAAGCGGCTCAGCAAGCCGCAACGGCCGGCTTTCGGGTAGCTTTCCACTTTGATCCCATCATCTTTTTTCCCGGCTGGGAAGAGGCCTATCGGCGCACGGTGGAACGCTTGGGAGATGCAGTCCCGCCCTCTGAGGTGGCCTGGATCAGTTTAGGGATTCTGCGGTTCATGCCTGCTTTGCGCCAGATTATTTTGCACCGGTTCCCCGAGAGCCGCCTGGGCTCTGAGGAGATGGTGCGGGCCCCGGACGGCAAGTTGCGCTATTTTAAGAGTCTCAGGGTGGAGATGTACGGTCGCCTACGGGAATGGCTGACGGAAGTCCTGCCGGGAGCCCAGCTTTATCTCTGCATGGAAAGCCCCCGCGTCTGGCGGGAGGTCTTCGGCTTCGCTCCAGAGGGGAAAGAACTGGCCCGTCTCCTGGATCGCCGGATCTTCCCCCCAGAGCCATAAACACACTAATGCTTGGTATTGGCATGAAGGGGGATGGGACCGGAACATCCCCTCTCCCCTTGATTATTGTCCGTCCCCTTTTTGTTGCTTCCTTCTGTCCCCTGCGGCGGATACATCTTGAGGAGCATCAGGCGAACCCCCTCCGAGGTGAGATGTTCCTCCTCCAGCAAGCGCTTGATGGTTTTCACTAAGTTTAAGTCCTCCATGGTGTATTCCCGGCGGTTGGACTCTGTTCGGGCAGGTTTGAGGAATTCTTCGAAGGACTTTTCCCAATATCGAAGCGTTGACTTGCGCACCCCCGTGAGCTGGGAAACCTGCTCGATGGTGAGCATTAAATTTTGGGAGCTGTTATCAGTTTTCATGAACCGCCTCCTCTTTCCCTATCCACCTTTAACCTCGGCCTAGCGGCCGTTAATCAACTGAAGCGCCAATTGGGGCAGCGAATTAGCCTGGCCCAGCATGGCCACTGCGGCCTGAGTCAAGATCTGATTCCTGGTGAACTCGGTCATCTCGGTAGCCACATCCACGTCCGAGATGCGAGACTCGGCGGCCTGTAAATTTTCAGCCTGGATGGACAGGTTGGAGATGGTGTTGGACAGGCGGTTGGAAACTGCCCCAAGGCTGGCCCGGATGTTATCTTTGCTCCGGACGGCTATATCGATGGCCTCCAGAGCCGCCTGGGCAGCTGATTGGGTACTGATGGTATACCCGGCCTTGGTAGGGCTGGAGCTGTTGCCCAGACCCAGGGCCGAGGCAGTGGCATTGCCGATGCGAATGTAATAGTAGTCCTCAGCCGAGCTGTTCCCCGTGCCAAAATGGATTTTCATCTGGTTGCCGGGGGCGCCGCCCAAAGCCGTACCGGAAAGGGAGCCGTCCAGGAGCTTGACGCCGTTGAAATCTGTGGCCATGGCAATTCGGGAAATTTCCGAGGCCATCGCCTGATATTCGCTGTCCATGATGAGACGCTGGGCCGACGTGTAGGTCCCGGTGGCTGCCTGTTCTGCCAGTTCTTTCATGCGAGTGAGTTTCTCGTCAATGACCGACAAAGCTCCGTCCGCCGTCTGAATAAGAGAAATGGCATCATTGGCGTTGCGCACCCCCTGGTTCAACACCCGGATATCGGTCCGCATCATTTCCCGAATGGCCAAACCGGCGGCGTCGTCGGCGGCGCTGTTGATTCTAAGTCCTGAGGCCAGACGGGCCACCGAGGTAGACAGACGGTTGTACGTTTCTCCCAAACTCCGGGCCGCGTTCATGGCCATCAAATTGTGATTGATTACAAGCGACATGACCCCTTACCTCCTTGTAAATCCCCTTCAACATCCATGTAGGGTTTTTCTAGCGTTTGCTCTCCTATTCGAGTCCTTTTGCGATTAACTTTAAAAAAAAAAGCAAAAAAATTACTTTCATCACAAATTTTTTAAAAATTGGCAGTATATGGTGGCGTTCAAGATGCATTTCCCTCCAGGTGTTATCAGCCATTTTTTATAAAAATCAAATGGTTGTAGAGAAGGAAGGGGTCGGCCGATTCCCTGCCGGGGGACAGGCAACGTCACTGATAAGGTCCGAGTTTTGAATTTTTCCTCGAGTCAGCAAGCCGGCATTTTTAGGCAGACATTCTCTCTTCCGCCGGGGAGGGGAAAGCGGGATAAAGGGGAGAAGCCAAATTCTCCCGTGGGTGAGAGCCGCTGGCTCAAGCGGAATTGCTGCGGTGGGCGCAGGGAAGTGGCGAAACTTGAGGATGAGACCTGAGAGAAGGCTTCGATCTCGCGGCTCCAAGCCCAGCGCTCACAGTCCGCCTGCGGGTGACGGAAGCGAACGGGGTCGGGGCTTCTCAGGCCCTGGCGGCTTGCTCCTGGTAGAGATGACCACAAGCAGGACAAACAGGGTTGGCCGGGAGTGGTTCTTCTTTGAAGGTGAAGAACTTGCCCTGGAAAGTGAGGCTGCGGCCCAGGAGGGCAGCCGGGAATCCCCCCAAAATGCGCAGGGCCTCCAGGGCCCCCAAGGCCCCCAGGATACCCGGCAAAGGACCCATAAGGGCCGCAGAACCGGCCGGCAGGGCGTCGGGAAAGGCACAAGTCAGGCAGGGTCCCTGGCCCGGCCAGAAAGTGGCCAGGGAGCCGTCCACCCCACTCTGCCAGGCATAGAGCAGGGGCAGTTTGTAACGGATTGCGGCCTGATTGAGCAGATAGCCGCCGGCCGGATCCCGCCTGGTTTCAATCAGGAGGTGGCAACCTGCGGCTACCCGGAAGACATTTTTTTCATTAATGGTTTTGGCCTGGCCTTCCACCGTGACAAAGGGATTGATTTCCTTGAGGCGACGTTCGGTGATGGCGGCTTTGTTTTTGCCCAGATCCCGCTCCCGGAAGAGGGGGTTGGCATTGAGATCCGCCAGGGAGACCCGGTTGGGGTCCACTATCCGCAAGGCCCCCACCCCGGTGGTGAGAAGGTGCAGGGCAAAGGCCGCGGACAGGCCGTCAGCGCCGACGATCAGGACTTTTGATGATTTCACCCTCTCCTGGGCTTCCCGCCCCCAGCCTTCCATGGCGATTTGCAGAGAATATCTGGTCACTTCCGCTGGGCTCAAATTATTCGAGATCATCGTTACCCCAGATTGATAAAAGGGAAAGGGCCCCTCAGCCAATCCCCCATAACCGCTGATTTCATCCTTACCATCGGCCTGTCCGGCCCTGAACTTTAAAATGTCGGGGGCCAGGGATATAATAGGTGCTGGGGGCTGGGGGTTATAGGGTTCAGGGGTAACCACATGGGGCATTTGCCTGGTGCAGTGCCGGGCCCGGCGTTACCGTGAGGGCATAAGGCAGGCGCTCTCGCCGGTCTTTGCTAACACGGCTGTGGCGATATTTTTTTTGCAACACGGGTAGAGCTCTTGGTTTTCCGATGATATTCTTCCCAGCACCAAAAACCCAGACTCCTGACCCCCTTTTCTTACCATGGCCATGATCCGACTCAAAAACGTCAGCAAAACCTACCAGCGGGGACCGGTGGCCGTGGCCGCCCTCCATGACGTCAGCCTGGACATGGCAAAGGGAGAGTTCCTGGCGGTCACCGGCAAGAGCGGCTGCGGCAAAAGCACGCTGCTGCACATCATCGGCGGGCTTGAACCTCCCAGCGCCGGACAGGTGCTGGTGGAGGGCAAGAACCTCGCCACCCTCAAGGACCCCGAGCTCACCTATTTTCGCCGGGACCGGGTGGGCGTGGTCTTCCAGTCATTCAACCTGCTGCCGCTGCTCACTCTGGAGGAAAACGTGGCTCTGCCCAAGGCCCTGCAAGGTGTTCCTTTTGACCAGGCCTGCCGGGAGGCGGCCGGTTGGCTCGAGCTTGTGGGCCTCAGCCACCGCCGTCACCACAAACCCCACCAGGTCTCTGGCGGCGAGATGCAGCGGGCCGCCATCGCCCGGGCCCTCATCAACCAACCCGCGGTGCTGCTGGCCGACGAACCCACCGGCAACCTGGACTCGGCCACCAGCACCCAGGTGCTGGAGTTGTTCGCCCAATTGCACCGGGACGGCGGCCACACCATCATCCTGGTGACCCATGCTCCGGAAGCCGCTCAGTATGCCGGCCGGATTGTGCACCTCAGGGACGGGCGGGTGCAGGCATGAAGCTCTGGTGGTTCCGTTTTCCCTGGCGCCACCTGAGCGAATACCCGGGGCGCACTTTCCTCAGCATCATGGGGATAGCTCTGGGCACCGCGGTTTTCTTGAGCATTTCCCTGGCCGCCACCAGCGCCCTGAAAAGCTTTCAGGACGGCGTGCAGGCCGTGGCCGGCAAGGCGGAGTGGCGCCTCAGAAGTCCCGGCGCGCCCCTCGATGAACAGCTGTTTCTGACGGTGCGGCGGCATCCGGAAGTAAAGGCCGCAGCCCCGGTAGTGGAAAGCGTCCTGGAACTGAGCAATTTGGCGCAGCAGCCGGTGCTCCTGTTGGGGATCGACCCCTTCTCCGAGGCAGCTTTCCGGACCTTTGACATCCTGCCGCCCAAATCTCCCGGGTCTCACATCCTGGAGTCCTTCCTCACCAACCGCCGGGGAGTTCTGGTGAGCGACCGCCTGGCGGCGCGCCTGAAGCTCCACCCCGGCGACACTATCGGCGTCGTGGCGGGCTCCCGCCGGGAAACCCTTGAGGTGGTGGGACTGTTCACCTCCCCCCGGGGTCTCTATCCCCTGGAGGGGGCGGTTATCCTCATGGACATCGCCCACGCCCAGGAGCTCCTGGACCGGGTGGGCCGGCTGGATTACGTCGACCTGGTGGGGACTCACCCCGGCGTCCCCCTGGATCAGGCCTTGAGGAATGATCTGCCGCCGGGGGCCGAGGTGGTGCGCCCCGGTTCCCAGGGTCGCCAGATGGAGGGCCTGGTGGCCTCCTACCGCCTCAACTTGTCGGTGCTGAGCGCCATCGCCTTGTTTGTGGGCATGTTTCTCATTTATCAATCCGTCACCCTGTCGGTGGTGCGCCGCCGCCGGGAGATCGGGCTGTTGCGCACCCTGGGCATGACCTCCCGCCAGGTGCTGCTCCTGTTCCTGGCAGAGGGTGCGGCGGCCGGGGCGGTGGGTGGGATCCTGGGACTTCTGCTGGGGGTTCTCATGGCCCGGGGCGCCCTGGGGATTATGGCCCAGACCCTGTCCTCCCTTTACACCCCGGTGGCGGCCAAAGACCTGCTCATCAGGTGGCCCCTGCTCCTGCAGGCCTGGCTCCTGGCGGTGGGTGCCACCCTGGCGGCGGCTCTGGTGCCGTCTCTCGAGGCCGCCCGCATCCGGGTACGAGCCGTATGGTACCGGGAGGACCTGGAGGAGCGCCTGGAGAGCCAGGCCGGGGCCTTTGCCCTGGGAGGGGCGGTCATCCTGGGGGCAGCGGGCTTTCTCGCCACTCTGCATCTCGGCTCCGGCCCTCCCCTTCCCGGCTTTGTCGCGGCCTTTCTCATTCTTCTGGCATTTTCCCTGTTCACCCCCCTGGTGGCCCGCTCCGTGGGCTTATGGCTGGCGCCGCCGCTGAGGCGCTGGTTCGGGGAACCGGGGGACCTGGGCTGCCGCTATCTGGCCGGATCACTCTCCCGCAGCGCCGTGTCCATCGCCGCCCTGGCCTGCGCCCTGGCTATGCTCATCGCAGTGGCGGTCATGATCGGCTCGTTTCGGAAAACCGTGGATCACTGGATTCACCGCTCCATCAGCGGGGATCTTTTTTTCGGCCCTGCGGTTTTTTCCACCGCGGCTTACGACCGCTTCCTGCCCCGACAGATCGTGGACGAACTGCGCCAGGACCCAGGCATAGCCGACATATACCTGTACCGCTGCGTGCGCCTTCCCTTCAAGGATCGGTATGTCCTGGTCATCGGCGGCAGCTTTCCGGTTCTGGACAAATACGGCGGTCTCTGGTTCCGAGCAGGCAACACCCACGACATCATGCAGGCCGCGGCCGGGGCCAAAAGCACCGGCCCCCGGGCCTTGTGGCCTGTCCTCATTTCCGAGCCTCTGGCAGAGACTTTTGGCTATAAAGAAGGGGACACCCTGCTCCTGCCTACCCCCGCCGGACCCCAATCCCTCAAGGTGGCGGGGGTCTTTTACGACTATCGCACCGACGGCCCCAGCGTCTGGATGGATATTCGCCAGTTTCGCCGCTTCTGGCCGGATAACAAGGTCAATGCGGTGCGGCTGTACCTCAAGGACAAGCGGCAGACCAAGGAATTGCAGGCCAAACTGCAACAGCGCTACGGCAGCCGCTACCAGTTGCTCACCTTGTCCCATGCCGACCTGAGGAACGGCATCCTGCGGATTTTCGACGACACCTTCACCCTGACCTACGCCTTGGAAGGGGTGGCGGTGGTGGTGGCCATTTTCGGCATCATCACCACGTTTCTGGTGGTCATCATGGACCGGGAGCGTGAACTGGCCCTGCTCCAGGCCCTGGGCGCTTCCCGCCGTCAAATCCTGGGCATGGTCCTGGTGGAATCGGGGCTGGCGAGCTTCCTGAGTTTTCTGCTCGGGACCCTGGCCGGCACCCTCCTGTCTTTCCTGCTCATTTTTGTAATCAACAAGCAGGCGTTCGGCTGGAGCGTGCAGTTCTTTTTCACCCCGGGAATTTACCTGGAAACCCTGATCCTGGTCCTGGTCCTGGGCCTGGCTGCGGGGGCCTATCCGGCCTGGCGGGCGACTCAGGTGAACCTGGCCGCGCTTTTGAAAGAGGAGTGAGGGAGCGCGGCGCTTCGCTCAGCATGACAGATTCCATCTTTTGGTTTTTTCCACAGCCTGCAAAGACTGCCCACGTAAGCCGCAGGGGCATTACGATTGGTTTTCCCGGCACCAGGAGGCCGGAACTCAAAGCCAGTTAGGAACCTGAAACCTGAACCCCAAAACCGAAAACCTGTTTTGGAGGCATGACAGAAAACTCGGTTGATGGTAAGCTTAATATTCAATCTTCGCGGTCTCGATAAGAGCTTCTCATCCCGTAGCTGAGAGAAAGGATACGTGATGTCCCGTCTCTGGCGGTGGTTCAAAATTCTTCTCCTCGCGATAGTGGGCCTGGCGCTGCTCTACCTCATCTTCGCCATAATCTTTCTGGACTTTATGGTGAATCTGTGGTGGTTCGATTCCCTGGGTTATCTCGGTTATTTCATCAGGCGTTTGACCTACCGTTATATTATCCTGGTAGTTTTCAGCCTCATGTTTTTCCTGGTGTTTTTCCTGAACTTCTGGGTAGCTTCCCGGTTTTTGGGGGCCACGACTCCCGACAACCCCGAAGCACCGATGGCCATGTCCCGTTATCGCTTTTTCCGCAACAAGTTTCGTTCCGGCTCCCTGAAAATTTATGCCCCTTTCAGCCTGATCCTCGGCGTGGCCCTGGCCTGGCCCTTTTTCACCCGCTGGGAGGAGACCCTGTTTTACATTTTCGGCCGGCCATCTCCCTGGAAAGACCCCTTCTACCATATTAACGTCAGTTATTATTTGTTCAAGCTCCCCATTTACCTGTCAGTTCTGAACACCCTGGTCATTACCCTGATTCTGCTTTTTTTGGGGCTGTTGCTGCTCTATTGGCTGGAGCACCAGTACCTGACCAAGCATGACAGTCATCTCCACCCCGGGGCCAAGACCCATTTGAGCGTCATGGTTTTCGCCCTGTTTGCGGTGGCCATTTGGGACCTTTTCCTCCAGCGTTACACCCTTCTTTACAGTACGAATCACGAAAGTCTTTTTTACGGGCCCGGTTATGTGGAAATGAACGTGGTTCTGCCCTTGATCTGGCTCTCCATCCTGTTTCTGGTCACCACTGCGGTTCTGTTAATCTTCTTTCTCAATTCACGCAAGGGTGCTAAATATCTGATAATTTCCAGCGTCTTGCTGGCCCTGGCCCTGACCGCCCGGTATTCTCCTTTTCTGCCGGGTCTGGTGGAGAAATACGTCGTCCTGCCCAATGAAATTTCCAAGGAACGGCCGTATATCAAAAACAATATTGATGCCACCCTGACGGCCTTTAAACTGGATCAGGTGGAGCGCCGGGACTATTCCATTAAACCCCTGGAATGGAACCTGCAGGCGCCTGTCCTCAAGACCAACCTGCGCAACATCCCGGTGTGGGACGCGGAAGTTCTTCTTGAGGTGTACCAGCATCTCCAGGCCTTACGCACCTATTACAAGTTTCCCGGTGTCTACGTGGACCGCTACACTGTGAACGGAGTTTACCAGCAGGTGAACCTCTCCCCCCGGGAGATAAGCCTGGCGGATCTCCCCATCGGAGTGCAAAACTGGATCAACGAGCGTCTCAAGTACACCCACGGCTACGGGGTGGTCATGACCCCGGCGGCTCAAGGCGGGGAGGAACCCATGACCTGGTTCATCCAGGACATCCCGCCCTCGTCGAGCTACGGCTTCACAATCCACCAACCCGGTATTTACTTCGGCATGATGAAAAACGGCTATGTCATTGCCCCCAACGAAAGCGGGGAACTCGACTATCCCACCGCCGAAGGCAATCAGATTTCCAATTATCACGGCAAGGACGGCATCTATGTCCATTCCCTGTTCCGCCGCTTTGTGTTCGCCCTGTACTTCAAGTCAAGGGATATTTTATTCACCCTCAAGACCCTCCCGGACAGCCGCATCCTCATCCGGCGCAATATCATAGAGCGGATCAAGGCTCTGACTCCTTTCCTGCTGTTGGACAGAACCCCTTACATTGTCGTCACCGACAAACGTCTTTACTGGATACAGGACGCATATACCACATCCACCCATTACCCCTATGCCGCGCCCTATGAGAACCGGATGAACTACATACGCAACTCGGTGAAAATCGTGGTGGACGCTTACAACGGCACGGTGAACTATTATATAGCCGACGTGGATGACCCCATCATTCAAGCTTACAACCGCATGTATCCCGGCCTTTTGAAGCCTTTGTCGCAGATGCCCCCTGATCTGAGAATGCATATTCGGTGGCCCGAGGATATCTTCAAAATTCAAGTGGACGTGTATGCCAAGTATCACCAGACCGATCCAGGGGTTTTCTATCGACAGGAAGATATTTGGGATTTTCCTGAAATCACCCACCATCACAAGCACGAGAATATGAAGCCGTATTTTCTGACGTTAAACCTGATAACCCCGACTAAATTCGAATTTCTTCAGATCTGCCCCATGACCCCCCGGGCCCGGACCAACCTCAGATCCCTGATGGTGGCCGGCTGCGACGGCGACAATTACGGGAAAATCTTTGCCTACGACTTCCCCCAGGGTGAGCTGGTGTTCGGTCCCAGCCAAATAGACGCCTTCATAGACCAGAATACCACCATTGCCCAACAGTTTACCCTCTGGAACCAGCTCGGTTCCCAGGTGGTCCGGGGCAGAATGATTCTCATTCCCGTCAGCGGAGGGGTCGTCTATATCCAGCCGATTTATCTCAAGGCCGCGGTGGGGGTTGCTATTCCCCAGTTGCAGCGCATTATCCTCAACAAAGGGGAGATCACCGTCATGGAGCCTTCCCTGGAGGAAGACCTGCGTACTTTGGACATACGGATGCGGGAGCTTTCCAATCGGTCCCAGCAGCGGCTGGAGGGAGTCACCCCCCCGGAGATTATCCCTTCGACCCCGGGACCGAGCCTGGCGCCCCCCAAGACGCCGCCCACTCCCGGACCGTAGCCTTTTCTGGAGAGCACGTAATCCTGGCAGCACAGAACATGATTAAGCGCACTTTTGTCCATCTCCCCGGTGTCGGCCGGAAGACCGAAGCTCAATTCTGGCGCCAGGGGCTCACCACCTGGGAAGATTTCCTGAACGTGAACCGCATCAGCGGCCTGGGGTCCGAACGCCTGGCCTGGCTCAAGGGTCTTTTGGCGGAGTCCTTGCGCCAGCTTCATCGTCCCGAATATTTTGCCTCCTGTCTGCCCCCCGGGGAGTTCTGGCGCCTGTTCCACCATTTCCGCGCCCGCACGGCCTACCTCGACATCGAAACCACGGGCTCCGGTTGGTGGGAGCAGACTGTCACGGTGGTGGGCCTGTACGACGGCCACACCATGCGCCAGTTCGTTTTGGGCCAAAATCTCACGGAGTTCCCCGAGGCCCTGGCCGACGTGGATGTGCTGGTCACGTTTAACGGCACCCAATTTGACCTGCCGGTCCTGAAGGCTTACTTTCCCGACCTCATTCTGCCGCCCCTGCACCTGGACCTGCGCCTTATCCTGGCCCGCCTGGGCTACCGGGGCGGCTTAAAGCGCCTCGAACCCCTGTTTGGCATCAAACGGCCCCCGGAAGTGGCAGGGTTAAACGGCCTTGACGCGGTCCGGCTCTGGGAGTGCGCCCAAAGGGGTGATCTGACGGCCAGAAAGCTCCTGCTGCAATACAACGAAGAGGATGTTCTGAACCTCGAAACCCTCATGGAGCAGGCCTTTGAGCTGGGCAAGGAAAACCTGCTGGCCCGCCATCGCCAGACGCGGCCCTAGCAGTCTGCCGGCACGCCCTTTTCACGGGCCATCCTGAACGTCAAGCTCCTACCCTCTCATGTTCACGGTACTGTTTGCCGGCACCTTGGTCTTATACCAGATTTCGGTTGTGGAGCGGGTTGCAAATCAGCCATGTCTATTAATAATATCAATAGGTTATCTGATTGATCTGTTTCATTTCAGAGCAAAATTGGCATGATAAGGATATAATGAAAGGACCTCATTTAGCGGGCTGTTGAAACAATGCTTTTCTTTGTCATCCTGAACGAAGTGAATGATATCAACCTCTTGAAAATACGAGATTATTCGCTTTGCTCAGCATGACAAATTCCCTCTTTCGGTGGTTTTTCAACCGCCTGCCAAAGGGGGGGCTTACCGGCTCATGGAGAGAACATCACCCTGGGCCTGCAGGGCGGGATAACCCGGCAAAATGGATATGAGATGGATTCCCAAAGAGCATTGACGCCGCTGGCTCCCGGGGCGCCGTTTCGGCCTGATGACATAAGCGGGCTGGCCTCCCCGGACGACATACCGTACCCGGAAAGTCGACCCCGATCCCGGCCCTCATTTTTCAGACGCTTACCAAAGTTCTTCGGCTGGTGGATAATACTTATCGGCCTCAGTTCCTATGTCTGACCCTTCTGCGGCCGGGCCGGGTGCCCGGAAGCTGCAGCAGGAGCAGGCATTATGGGAGGATTTCTCGCCGGCCTGATGGTCTATGGCAGAGTTCTCTTGGACCGGATCAAGCAGGCCATCACCGGAGTCCTGGGGAAAAGTCCCTGCAGAGATTCTAAAAATTAAGAATATGCAGGAAAAAATAAGATCCTGCAGGGCGGGATAGCCACCACGCCTCCCGCCTGCAGCTTTTTTGAGGGCTATTCACCTTACCACCCGGAGCACCAACGAAACCCGGCACCCGGCATTTCATTCTCCCCGGCTCCTGCCCCAGCGGGCCTTGAGGCCTCCCAGGAGAAATTGGAACTCGGGAATATGCAGGGGGAAGATGAGGGAGAGGTAGAGGGCCACCCCCAGGAAGATGGACCCGCCCAGAGCCAGCATTTCCCTGAACAGGCTTTTTCCCAGCCAGGCTGCCGCCACAGAGTAAAAGCCCCAAACCGCCAGACCCATGAGCGCCGAGGCCCCGGTGACCTTCATCAGGGTCGTCATCAGGTCCTTCAGGGCATAACCCTCCACCTTGCGGTAGAGCATCGCCCCTAAAAACAGCAGGTTCACCATCATGCTCAGGGAAGTGGACAGGGCGATGGCCCGGTGGCCCATGGGGGTTATGGTCAGGTTGATGAGGGCAATATTGGCGGCCACCGTGATGAAGCTCCCGATCACCGGGATCTTGGTGTCGTCCAGGGCATAGAACACCGGCACCAGGATTTTCACGCCGGCAAAGGCAAACAGCCCCAGGCAATAGAGAATAAGGGCCGCCGCGGTCTGGTGGGTGTCCAAGGCGGTAAAGCGCCCATGCTGGAAAATAACTGCACAGATGGGGTCCGCCAGGGCCATGAGGCCGGCGGCTGCCGGGAGGGTGAGGAGCATGGCCAGCGACAGGGACGAACTGAAGGCCTCTTTCATCGCGGTGAGGTCCCGATGCGCCGCGAACCGGGACACCATAGGCAGAGTTGCCACCGACAGGGCCACCCCAAAAAGTCCCTGGGGCAGATGCACCAGGCGGTAGGCGTAGTTGAGCCAGGAGACGCTGCCCTGTTGGCAACTGGAGGCGTAAAACGTATTGATAAAGACATTTATCTGGCTGGCCGACAGACCCACCACCGCCGGCAGCATCAGCCGGAAGATCTGCCGCAAGCCCTCGTCCCGCCAATCAAGCACCAGTTGCAGCCGAAAACCCACCCGCCGCAACTGGGGAACCTGAACCAGCAGTTGCATAAGCCCACCCGCCAGGGCGCCCCAGGCCATGCCCTCGATGGCGGATACACCGAAGTGAGGCAGCAGCAGGGCCAGCCCCACCCCTATGACGATGGACCCGAGGTTGAAGAAGCTGGAGGAGAGGGCGGGAATAAAAAACTTTTCCTTGGTGTTTAAAATGCCCATGACCACCGCCGCCAGGGAGACCAGAAGCAAAAAGGGGAACATGATCCTGGTCATGGTAGAGGTGAGCTGGATTTTCCCCGGCACCAGGCCGAAATCCGGCGCCATCAGCTCCACCAGCCGGGGCGAAAAAATCATGCCCAGGAGGCTGATGCTTCCCACCAGTATGGCCAGGCAGGCAATGACGTTGTTGGCCAGTCGCCAGGTGCGCTCCGGTCCCAGCTTTTGATCGTGGTGCGTGAAGACCGTAACAAAAGCAGTGGACAAGGCCCCTTCGGCGAAAAGATCACGGAGCAGGTTAGGAATGCGAAAAGCCACCACAAAGGCGTCAATGGCGTAACCGGCCCCGAACAGGGCCGCCAGGACCTGCTCCCGGACCAGCCCCAGGACGCGGCTCAAGAGCACCGCCACACTCATGGAGCCGGCCGCCCGGGCTATCTTGCCGGTGTGATTCTGGGATGACTGGTTCAAGAGCCAGACCTGGGAGATATCGGTGCGCAGGTCAACCGCAACTGCCTGGCGGCAGTCAGAACCTGTATCCCGCTGGCTGAAAGGCCCATGGCAATTCTTGCTTGGGAAGGAAGCATCGTAACGTCTGGTTTAGCCGTTGCTGTTCCCAGACTGAGTGGAATTCATGGTGGTCGGCTGGGAAGCTTTTTTCTTCTTGGCCCTGATCTTACCGGCCGCTTTATCCTTTTTGTTCAGCCTGGCCTCCATCTTCGTCCTCTGCAGCTCAGAGGCCTGCTTGCCCTTGAGTTTGTGCAGGTTTTTCCCCACCGGCGGTTTGGCAGGGGGCTGCAAGGAGGGTGGACTCTCCGGATGCAATAAGGCATAAGCGGGCTGGCCGTTCGCGGGTGTCTGGTCAATGTGCAGGCTGGCTGCCCGGAGGTCGGCCTGTTTGGCCAACCCTACTTCCGCCTCCGACACACCCAGGATTCCTGCCAGACTGACCTTCTGATCCGTGTTCGCCGGGGCCAGCCAAAAGAGCAAAGTGAGAAAAACCCCTAGAAAAACAGCGCCTCCGGCCAGGGTCAGCCAGCGGGGTCTGCCTTTGCCCCGCCTCCCCAGAAAACGGGACCTCTGCCACTGGCACCACACCACCGCCAGCGCATATAATCCATAAGCCCCTAAAATGAAAAGGATGGTCGGCAGCAACTCGCTTTCTTCCTGTTAGAGTTGTTTATAGATAGCAGGTTCATGGATTCTAGTCAAATATAACTTTATGAAAAAAAAGTTACATCAGGAAAATCCTGATGTCATATTATTGACACCAAGCCCTTGTTCATGGTATGTAAATAGCCATGGATAGACATGCCAGCATTCTGGTGGTTGAAGACGACCGGGCCCAGCGGGAGGCCCTCCAGGAGATACTGCACCAGGAAGGCTACGATCTCGAAACCGTCCCCGACGGCGAAACCGGCCTGAAGCGCCTCCAGGAGCAGGGGTACGATCTGGTCCTTACGGATCTGTCGCTGCCCGGCATAGGTGGCCTCGATATCCTGAGATTTCTGGTACATCACCAGCCTCATTGCCTTTGCATCATCGTCACCGGCTACGCCACCGTGAAAAATTCCGTGGATGCCATGCGCCTGGGGGCTTACGACTACCTCCCCAAGCCGGTGGACCCCCAGGAACTGCGCCTGGTGGTGCAGCGGGCCCTGGAACATCAACGCCTCCAGCAGGAAAACCTGCAACTCAAAAAACAGCTCTTCAAACGCTTCGGCTTTGCCAATATTATCGGCACAAGCGAACCAATAGTCCAACTTTTCGATTTAATTCGAAAAGTGGCCGACACCGACTCCACGGTGCTGATTCTGGGGGAATCCGGCACCGGCAAAGAACTCATCGCCCGGGCCCTCCACTACAACAGCCAGCGCCGCCACGGGAATCTGGTGGCGGTGAACTGCGCCGCCATTCCCGAAGAGTTGCTCGAAAGCGAGCTCTTCGGGCACGAACGGGGCGCCTTCACCCACGCGGTCAGGACTCGCATCGGCCGCTTTGAACAGGCCAACGGCGGCACCATATTTCTCGATGAAATCGCCGACATGAGCCCGGGGCTCCAGGTCAAGCTGCTGCGGGTCCTCCAGGACCGTTCTTTCGAGCGTATCGGGGGCATTAAGAGCATCAAGGTGGATATCAGGGTGATCGCGGCCACGAATCAGGAGCTGGAGGCCCTGGTAAAACAGGGTAATTTCCGGGAAGATCTCTACTACCGCCTGAATGTTATCCCTGTCCGGGTGCCCCCTTTGAGAGAACGGGTAGGCGACATTCCCCTGCTGGTGAAACATTTTCTCCAGGAATTCAGCAAGAAAAAGAAAAAGCCGGCCAAGCGCCTGAGCCCCCAGGCCATGGACCTCCTGGTCCGCTACCCCTGGCCGGGAAACGTGCGGGAACTGGAAAACCTTATGGAGCGCCTGGTCATTCTTACCGAAGGCGACGAAATCAAGGTGGACGATTTGCCGCAACGGTTTCGGGAAGCCGATAGTATGGGTATTGAAGATAAAAGTATAGACTTTCCCCTGGAGGGCCTCAATCTTCCCCAGGCTTTACAGGACCTCGAGCGCCGCCTGATCCTGAAGGCGCTGGAACGGAGCAACTGGGTGAAAAGCCGGGCCGCCCAACTGCTCAACCTAAACCGCACCACCCTTATAGAAAAGATGAAAAAGCAACAGATTCTCACCCCGGAAACTTCTTCTTGACGTCAATTAAATGACATAAGCCTTTCCTTCACTTTGACGCCTTTTTCGCCAGGTTTTGGTTCTTATCATTTGATGTCCTGTATTTTCAGTATATTACCCTGTTAGAGATAAATTCTGCCAGGCTGGTACGCGTCTTGCTTCCTACGGGGCAAAGGGGCAAGTCATGTCGGAAATCAGACAAATATCCGCTTCCTGGGGTTGGCGCCTGCTGGCAGGCGTCGTTTGGCTAACCGTGCTTGCTGTTCCGTCCTGGGGAAATCCCCCGGCCAACCCCAAATATTGGGCTGGGGGCAGACAAAGTCCGGTGGTGGTTTTAAACGGCGAGTGGTTCCAAGCCATGGAAAAATTCGCCAACGCCAACGGCACAGTGTACGGCGACCGGCAGGAATTCTACCTGGAACAAATCGCCACCTCCGAAAAGTTTATGGTAAAAACCAACCTCACCCTCATTGAGCAGAATGAAAAAATCATCCGGCTCCTGGAAGACCTGAAGCGCCAGGGCCAGAAGGAAAGTCATTGAGATGCTTCGCCCCCACCGGTGCACCTTGTTGATATTCACTCTGGTGATCGTCATGGGCTGGACCGGTAGTGCCGGGGCGCACCATCGAGGCGGACTGCCTTTGGTCCATCCCGATGCACCTCAGCCCCAGGCCCTCCTCGAAGGGGCCACCGGACCCCTGTCCCTGAAGGCGGAAGCATATTGGCAAAGACTCCTGGCCCAGGAACAGGCCGGCGATCCGGCGGCGGCAATCAAAACCGGGCTGGCCCTGGTGAATATTTTTCCCCAATCCCGTGAGGGGGCCGCGGCCCTTCTCAAGGCAGGGGAACTGGCCCAGAAACAGGGAAACACAGACGATGCCCTGGAACTTTTCGGCCTGGTGAGATTTCTCACTCCCGGTTCCCCCCAGGCCTCCCAGGCCTGCCTGGCTGCCAGCGCCCTTGAGCTTGCCCGGGATGTACACCGGGCTGGCGCCATGCAGTCTCTGCGCCTGTTTTTGGAAAGAACCTCCCATCTTCCCCCCGGTTACTCCCCCGAACTATTCCAGGAAGCGCTAAAAACCGGCTGGCTGGCAGTAGCCTCTCAGATTGAGCACACTTCCCCTCTTCCCCTCTCCAAGGTTGAAGAAGTTTTGGCCTTGTGGGAGCTCCAGCCAAAAGGACTTGGACCTCCGGAAGCGGCCCGGTTGTTGGCCGGTCTCCTTCAGCAACATGGTCTCGCGGATGAAGCCCAGGCCGTGTTGGCCGGGGCAACAGGTAAGGACAGAAAAAATCAGCAGGATATGCCTACGGCCGGCAGATTGAATCAGTCCTTGCTCCTCGGAGGTCAGGCCGTTTTGCCTCAGGCGAAAAGCCCCACACCCCTCAGGGAATTGGCGGAAACCATTTCTGCCCCTGCCTGGCAGCTCCGATGGCCGGCAGGGTTTGAGCCCGCGGGAACCGCCGGGGATTTCCTGAACCGGTTCCAGCCTTGCCCGCCCCATACCGCCTGGCTGCAGGGGTACCTCCCCCCCCTTGGGAAAGACCTCATGCCCTCCTGGTCGCCCCTCCTGATGGACCAGCCCCGGTATGAGACGGCCCGGGAATGCGCTTCCGAAAGCTCTTCCCCTCAGGAGGCGCCGGCGCCTGCGGCCATGGCTAAACAGCCTGGGGAACCCGTCCAGGAGCCCTTTTCCCAATACTGCCTGGGGGTGAACTGCATACAAGGCGGCCATCCGGAGGAGGCCCAGGCAATCTTTCAGGAACTGGCCCAAAACCATGACCATTTCTGGCAAAACCTGGCCCGGGTACGATTGGCGGACCTGGAATTATCGCGTCTTCAGGCTGAACCTGCTCCCTGATGCTTGCGAAGGATGACGGCATGAAGCAAAGAGCCATTCTGGTAATTGACTCACATCGTTCTTGGGAAGAAGCCCGCCTGCGTTTGGCAAAGAATTTTCAAGTGGAGCTGGCCCAGGTAGCCAGCGCCGATGACGGCAAGGACAAGCTCCGGGAACGATACTTTCTGGCAGTGATGCTGGCGGAAGATATGCCGGGACATGACCCTGGAACCTCTCTGGCCGAGATCAAGGCGGAACACCCGTTTTTACCGGTATATTTAGTCTCACGGCGACCCACCGTGGAGGGTGCGGTGGCCGCCATGCGGGAAGGCGCCCAGGATTATCTGGCGGCGCCCCTCTCCTGGGAAAAATTGTCAACCGTTCTCGAACCTTATCTCAAAAACGGCCGGCCTTCCTCGCAGGGCGATGCACAGAAGGCCTCACCGCAAGGTCAGGAACGCCCGGTTATCACCCAGGACCCGGCCATGCTTCAGATTCTCAGGATGGCCAAGTCAGTGGCCCCCACCCGGGCCACCGTCCTCATCCAGGGAGAATCCGGCACCGGCAAGGAAATTCTGGCCCGTCACCTCCATTTCCACAGCGACCGGGCGGGCGGACCCTTTATCGCCGTCAACTGTGCCGCTTTGCCGGAAGGTCTCCTGGAAAGCGAACTTTTCGGCCATGAGAAGGGGGCTTTCACCGGTGCCCTGGTGCGCAAACTGGGAAAATTCGAACTGGCTCATAACGGCACCCTGCTCCTGGATGAAATAAGCGAGATGCACCCTCATCTGCAGGCCAAGTTGCTCCGGGTGCTCCAAGAAAATGAAATCGACCGGGTGGGAGGGCGGCTCCCCATTCCCATTAATGTTCGCATGATCGCCACTACCAACCAGGACCTCGCTGAACTTATTCAAAAAAACGAATTCCGGGAAGACCTCTATTATCGTCTCCAGGTGATTTCCTTCACCCTGCCCCCCCTGCGGGAGCGACGGGGCGATATCCCCTTGCTGGCCGAGTACTTCCTGCAAAGATACGCTCAGCTTTTCGGCAAGAAGAATGTCAAGCTTACTGCATCTGCACTGGCCGCCCTGGAAAGGGCCACCTGGCCCGGCAACATCCGGCAGCTTGAAAATGCCGTGGCCCGGGGGGTCCTGCTGGCCGAGGGCAACTTTGTTCATCCCCGCGATCTCAACACCAACAATGTGACCGAACCCCTGGAGAGAGCACCCCTTCCTTCTCCTGCCGGCGACAAACCCGTGACCCTGCGGGAAATGGAACAGCAGCTTATTTACCAGGCCCTGGACGAGACCTCGGGCAACCGCACCCACGCGGCCAAATTGCTGGGGATCAGTGTACGCACCCTCAGGAACAAGTTGCAGGAGTATCGCCAGATGGCGCCACCGGGACCGTCCCCCCGTTCCCAGGTGGCCTGATTCTTGCTTGTACATATGTTCAGTCGGGAAAAAAGGCAATCTTTACCTGCATAGTGAGGTGGCCATAATGGCTGATAATCTCTTGCTCGACGGCACCCTGGGCCTCCTGGAGAAATCTCTTTCCTGGCGCAGTCAGGGCCAGGCAATTATTTCCGGCAACCTGGCCAACCTGGAAACTCCTAACTATACGCGCAAGGAGGTGAACTTTCAGGGCGTGCTCAAGGACTACATCCGGGGGCGGCCGCCCATCAGACTAGCATCCACAAATCCCCGCCATCTCCTGGGGTCGCCGGTGGAAAGAGACCTGATTGAGGAGACGGATAAGCCGGTGGACCTGGATCAGGAAATGGTGAACCTGTCAGTGAACCAATTGGGTTACCAGGCTTCGGTGACCATGCTGAATAAGAAATTTGACCAACTCAAAACAGTAATAGGAACATAAAAGGAGAGAGCCGGTGAACATCTTCAGCACCATGTCCTTAAGCGCTTCCGGACTGAACGCCCAGCGTCAGCGTCTGAACGTTATCGCCGAAAATCTGGCCAACTCCCAGGTCACCCGCACTCCCCAAGGCGGTCCGTATCTCCGTAAGAACGTCATCCTGGAGGCGCAACCCCTGGAGGATTTCAGCAGCCTGATGGACTCTCCCACCAAGGTGGCCGTCACCGATATTGTTGAATCCCGGGAGGGGCTGACCCAGGAGTATGACCCCAATCACCCGGACGCCAATGCCGAAGGCATTGTTACCTGGCCGAATGTCAATCCGGTGACCGAGATGGTCAGCCTGGTCCTTGCCAGCCGTGCGTTTGACGCTAATGTAGCCGCCTTTAAAACCGCCAGGAATATGGCCCTGAAGGCGCTGGATATAGGCCATTAATAACGAGACTTCTTAAGTTACTTTGCATGAGGACTGGCCTCCCCTGCTTCCGGGGTTCGGGCTTAAGGAGACAGGCATGCAGCTAAATGCTTCCGGCACCGTGGCGACGATGGACTCTTCTCTGATGAACCCCTTATCCCCGAAACCTGCTTCCCGGGAAAAAAGCCTTTTCCAGCAAATATTGACCGAGGTTAACAACCAGCAGAATCAGGCAGACTCCCAGGTGCAACGGTCACTTCTGGGGGAGGGGGATCTCCATGAAGCCACGATCGCCCTGGAGAAGGCCGATTTGAGCCTTCGCCTCCTGGTGCAGGTGAGAAACAAGCTGGTCTCGGCCTATGAAGAGCTAAGCCGGATGCCCATGTAGTGACCTGACTGGTAGACGGTTCAACCCACATGGACTCTCTCAAAAACCTTTTCGGCGGAATCACCGAGCGTTATCAGGCCCTGTCCGCCACCCAGCGAATGCTCGTACCGGCCCTGGGGGTGGCTCTCCTGCTGGCCTTGGGCTTTCTGTTCTTCGTCCAGGGGCAGGAAGACTACGGGGTGCTTTTCAGCGGTCTGTCCCAGGAGGACGCCGGCGCCATCATTACGAAATTAAAAGGAAAAAAGGTCCCCTACCGCCTGGAAAACAATGGCACGGCTATCCTGGTGCCCAAATCCGAGATGTATGAATTGCGGCTCCTCTTGGCCAGCGAAGGTATGCCCAGAGGCGGAGGAGTAGGTTTTGAAATTTTTGACCGCCAGGATTTAGGGGTTACGGATTTCGTCCAGCACCTCAACTATCAACGGGCCTTGCAGGGTGAATTGGCCCGCACCATTGCCATCATGCCGGAGGTCCTGGAAGCCCGGGTCCAAATCGTCACCCCCAAGGAATCCCTGTTCAGCGAAGACCAAAAAGAGACCACTGCCTCAGTGGCTCTCAAGTTGCGGCCCGGACGGTCCCTTAGCCCGGGCCAGGTGGACTCCATCGTCAATCTGGTGGCCAGTTCAGTATCAGGTCTCAATCCTTCGAAGGTAACTGTAGTGGATTTGAAGGGCCGCCTCTTGAGTAAGCCCCAGGATAACCTGGGCATCCAGGGCCTCTCAGCCGGGCAACTGGGCTTACAACGCCAAGTGGAGGAGAGTTACGAGCATAAGGTTCAGGATCTCTTTGATAAAATCCTGGGGCCCGGCAAGTCCTTTGTCCGAGCCTCCACCGAATTGGACTTTCAAAAGATCAACCTTCAGGAAGAGACCTTCACCCCCAATCGTGAGGCGATACGAAGCGAGCAGAAGACCTCCGAAAAAAGCACCCGGGGCTTGGAAGGAGGCAATCCGGACGCCAGGTTCAACTTGAACCAGGGGACCATTACCCCGCCGCCGCCCGGGAAAGGCCCTCCGCCCCTAACCGCGCCGGCGCCCCCCAAACCATCAACGGCTGCCGGCTCCGAACGCACTTCCGAGCTGCGCAACTATGAAATTAACCGGGTTGTCCGCCAGGTCGTGGACGTCCCGGGTAAAATCAAGCGCCTCTCCCTGGCAGTGGTAGTTGATGGCAGGTATCTGGATAAGAGCAACAAGTTCATGCCCAGAACCCCCGAGGAGATGCGCCAGTTCGCCAATTTGGCCAAAAAGGCGGTTGGATTCAACGCAGAGCGGGGGGATCAATTGGAAATCTCCTGTGCCCCCCTGGCGGCTCAGGCTGCAGATGGCACCACAGCCTTCAATCCTGGAGAGAACTGGCAACATGGGCTGGCCTTTTCCTGGAAAATCGGTCTCCTGGTCCTTCTCATCCTGACAGCTTTGATGTTTCTGCTGAAACGGCGGAGAACTCCGGTTCAACCTCCCCTTTTGCAAGGACCGCCGCCGGTTGCTCTCCCCACCGCCCAGGTCCAGGAGACCCTTCTTCCAGAAACAGAATCTCCTGTTCCTCTGCCCGGCGGCAAACCCCTACCCGCTTTGCCGGAACCGGTGGATGGTCAGGAAAAGGTTAGCCACCTCATAGCTGCATATCCAGACCGGGCCGTGGAAGTCCTGCGTCTCTGGATGCACGAAAAGGATGGAAAATAGCGGCGCCGCAAGCGCCACTCGGAAAGGTTCCCTGTTGTGGCCGGGCCAAGTAAATCAGATCGGTTAAGTGGAGCAGAAAAGGCTGCCATTCTCCTGTTAAGCCTGGGAGAAGGCCGGGCTGGGGACATCCTGAGCCGCCTGGACGATCGGGAAGTCCAGCTCCTGGGACAAAAAATCTCCAAACTGGAATTTATCCCCGTCAAACAGATGGCCACTGTTCTGGATGAGTTCGCCAGGATGATGGAGGCTCCGGAAGCACTCGTGGTCCGGGGCGATCAGTTCTTCAAGAATACTATATCCAGGTCTATGGACCTGAAACGTCAGGAAGATCTCCTTGACAAGCTGGACCTGGAAACCAATCCGGAATTTTTTCAGAAAATCAAAAAGTTGGATCCTCGCACGGTGGCCTCTTTTTTGCGGAATGAACATCCTCAAACGGTAGCCTTGGTATTGGCGCACCTGGAGCGCACACAGGCCGGTAAGGTTCTGGCCCTTTTCCCCGAGAATCTGCAAATCGAAGTGGTGCGCCGGGTGGCCAGCCTTGACCAAGTTTCCCCTGCCATCATCGAAGAGATCGATGCAGCCCTGCGGGAAGAGATCGCCTTGGTGGAGGAAGTCGGAGGCCGCCTGGTCGGGGGACCTCAGTCCGTAGCAGAAATCCTGAACCAGATGGAACGAACCCAGGAAGGAAATATCCTCAAGCGCCTGGAGGAAGAAGACCAAGAAGAGCTAGCCGAGGAGATTCGTCGCTATCTCTTTACCTTTGAGGATCTCCTGGGTGTGGAAGATCGCGGCATGATGACCCTCCTGAAAGAGGTTAACACCCAGGAACTGGCTCTGGCCCTCAAGGTGGCTTCGGACGAACTGAAGGCCAAGTTCTTTGCGAATATGTCCAGCCGGGCCGCAGAAATGCTTCAGGAAGAACTCGAGATCATGGCACCGGCACGTCTGCGGGACGTGGAAGGAGCCCAGCAGAAGATCATTCAAATAGCCAAGCGCTTGGAAGCAGAGGGACAATTGGTTCTCACGGCCAAGGGCAATGATGATGTTTATATCTGATCAGAACAAAATTGATCCTGAGACGGTGGAGGAATTCCAGTGGCAGGGTCTGGAAGCGCAAGATCAGGAGGCCCCCCCTCCCGAGCCCCTGGAGTTCCAGCTTTGGGATTATGGCCGCCCGGACGAATCCTGCCGGGAAGGACGGGAATTTGAGGCCCAGGCCGAGGATATTCTGGCCGCAGCCCGTCTGAAGGCCGAAAAGATCGAGCAGCAGGCTTATGAGGAGGGGTTTCAGCAAGGCCAAAAGGATGGCCTGGAAGTGGGCCGACGAGCCCTGGAAGAGGTGATTAAACGTCTGCAAAACTTGGCGGAGACCTTGGAGCAGGACCGGGAAAGCCTTTTTCATGAAAGAGAGGCAATTCTCCTGGACCTGGTGCTTTTGATCAGTGAGAAACTTGTGGCCCGGGAACTCAGCTTACATCCGGAAGCGGTCCGGCAGATCATTGAGGAGGGCTTCCGGCAGGTGGCCCGTCAGGAAGGGCTGCGGCTCCTGGTCAGTCCTCTTGATTATGAGGTTCTGCAACAGGAGAACCTCTACTCCTGGCCATCGGGGGTTACATTACAGGCCGACGGCGCCATCAGCCCCGGGGGCTTTCGCCTGGAAACCTCCCTGGGAGAGGTGGACGGCACCCGCGAAACCCGTTGGTCCCTGATAGTCCAGGCAGTCCACCAAGCCCTGGAGACCGTAAATGCCTCGGCCCCGGATTGATTGGGCGCATCTTAAGACTGTTTTGCAGCAAACGAATCCTTATGCCCTCACCGGACGGGTCCAGGAGATGGTGGGACTCGTCATCACCAGCCGGGGGCCGGAGAGCGCGGTGGGCAGGATCTGTGAAATCGACATGCCGCCTCCAGAAGAGCCGATAACCGCCGAGGTAGTGGGGTTTCGGCAGGGGGAGGTGCTTCTCATGCCCCAGGGGCAGGTGCGCGGCGTTCGACCTCATGCCCGGGTGGTGCTGCAAGCCCGGGAAGCCATGGTCCAGGTGGGGGAATCACTCCTGGGTCGGGTGTTGGATGGGCTGGGGCGGCCCCTTGATGACAAAGGCCCTCTTAAGACCCGCCTGGCCTACCCTCTTTATGCCAAACCCTTGAACCCCATTCAGCGGGAGAAAATCAGGGAACCCCTGGATGTGGGTATTCGGGCCATCAATGGCCTCCTCACTCTGGGCCGGGGCCAGAGAGTGGGTATATTTGCCGGCAGTGGCGTGGGGAAAAGCACCTTGATGGGCATGATGGCCCGTTTCACCCGTTCGGATGTCAACGTCATTGGGCTTATCGGTGAACGTGGCCGTGAAGTAAAGGAATTCATCGATCACGATCTGGGGGAGGAAGGGCTGGCCCGCTCCTGTGTGGTGGCCGCCACTTCGGACACCCCTCCGTTGGCCCGCTTGCGGGGTGCATACCTGGCCACAGCCATAGCTGAATATTTCCGGGATCAAGGCAAGCATGTGCTCCTGCTCATGGATTCCATTACGCGCTTTGCCATGGCGGCCCGGGAAATCGGCCTGGCCATCGGAGAACCTCCCACTGCCCGGGGTTATACTCCATCGGTATTCACCCGCTTGCCCGGACTTCTGGAAAGGGCTGGCGCCTGCCAGGGAAAGGGCAGCATAACCGGCATCTATACCGTGCTGGTGGATGGGGACGACCTTTTGGAACCCATCGCCGACGCCACCAGGTCCATCCTGGATGGTCATATCGTGCTCTCACGGGCATTGGCCGACCAGGGTCACTACCCTTCCATTGACATACTGGGGAGCATCTCCCGTCTCATGCCTCAGGTGACGAAACCTGAGCACCGGCATCTTCGGGAAAATCTCGTCCGCGTCCTGGCCGCCTATCGGCGGGCCGAGGATTTAATCAACATCAACGCCTATGCCAAGGGCAGCAACCCGGAAATCGATTATGCCCTGGAGAAGATCGACGCAGTGCAAAGGTACCTCCGCCAGGGCACTGATGAAAGCATCTCTTTGGAACGCGCTGTCGAGGACTTGGAGGCTGTCTTTATCTCATGAATGCCGGCGGGCGTTTCCGTTTTTCTCTGGAGACAGTCCTCAAGGTGAAAAACCTGCGGGAGGACCAAGCCCGCCTGGAATTGAGCCGGGCATACAGCCAGTTGGTCCGATGCCGGCAAGCCCTGGCTGACACGGAAGCTCATATCTCGGAAACCTTAAGCCACTTAAATGACTCCAGGAACTGGCGGGCTTCTGAATATCAGATGGCGTTCAGCTACCTGGAGCATCTCAAGCTGGCTCGGGAGGGCTGGCAGGAGCGGGTGGCCCAGGAAGAGAAGGTAGTGCAGGAGAAAACGCGGGTCCTGGAAAAATGCCACCAGGAACGGCGTCTTCTGGAAAATTTACGCGGGAAAAAATACCTCGAATTTCGCCGGGAATTGACAAAATTCCTGGAGAGTCAAAACGAAGCCATCGTGCTGGCGCGTTGGTCACGGCCTTAAAAGGAGGCGGGTATGCAGGTTCAGACTCTTGCCAGGCCAAGCCTCAGATCCATTACCGGATGCCTGATCCTGGGGCTTCTTATAAAGATCGCTCTGTCAACTGCGCTTCTGGCGCCTTCCGGTTGGCTGAAATGGGCTGGTCCCCGGGCAAGTGAGGCTGCTACCAGCGGCGCTGCTCCCGAGTCCGCCACGAACCACCGCCTGCCCCGATTATTGGCCCTGGTGGAAAAAGAACGGCAAACTCTTTTGGCCAGGGAAGCAGCTGCTGCAGCCAAGGAGGAGCAACTGCGCCGGATCAAACAGGACGTGGAGGGCAGGCTGAAGGAGCTGCAAGCCCTGCAGAGCCGGCTGATGGAAACCCTGGAGGAGGAAAAGAGAATCAAGGGGGAGCACAACCGGCATCTGGTGGCCACCTTGCAGGCCATGTCTCCGGACCGGGCCGGAAAACTCCTGGAGCAGATGGATGAAGAAGAGGCGGTGCGTCTGTTGCGACGTCTGCCGGGCAAGGAGGCGGGGGCCATCCTGAGTCTGTTGACCCCCGACAAGGCCGCCCGGCTCAGCCACCGGTTCCTCCAATAACCACCAGAAAAGGACACGGAAAAAAACTGAAACGTGCTTTTAGAGGTTTGTTCACAAAATCCGGGGCGTCGTTGTGGCCTGGCGCGGTTTATGATAATCTCCTTTAACCAGCCTGGTGACAAGGGGGAACCGCATATGCCGGAAGCTTATCCCAACACCTCCCGGGAAGCCATTTTATTATTCCATTTTGCCGACCGCCTGAAGTCAGAGCTTCTCATCGCCTCTAAACTTCTCGCCTCCTTGTTGCAACTTCAGGGACAGGAGCAAGAAGGGGGCAAACGGCTTTTTCTCGATTATTTCCGGGCCCTGGAAGGCGAAATGGGCCTGGGCATCGCCCTGATCAATGACCAGGATATGGTCCGGGTGCGCACCGTACTCGCCGGCCTCACCGGCATGGTGGACTCGAACATGTTCAACCAGGTCCAGGAACATCTCACCTGGATCATCAGCACCATGACGACTTATGCCCAACGGGCCATGGAATTCCTGATGAAGGACAAATTGCTCTAGTGTAGTGCCCCAGGGTTCCTTTTTAAAACTATCCGATTATGCCCTTTGCTCTGCAAAGAGAATAATGATTTTTCCGTGGGGGGAGGGCCAGGGAGCGGCGGCTCCCTGCCCTCCCCCCACACCCCCCTC
>Ga0078972_1004602_pt1 | contig 37182 bp, 32 predicted proteins | sample YelNatPaOPGAMG01_FD_67568 | JGI IMG/M metagenome (GOLD analysis project Ga0078972, IMG submission 67568) | Hot spring thermophilic microbial communities from Obsidian Pool, Yellowstone National Park, USA - OP-RAMG-01 (SPADES assembly) (version 2) | ecosystem: Environmental > Aquatic > Thermal...
TCTTTTACAAGCTTTGAAGAAGGCATAGAAAAAACAGTTAAATGGTACATTGATAATAAAGATTGGTTATTCAAAAAAGCCGAAGAATTAAAAGATTACTGGCAAAATGTTTACCAAGAAAGTGGTAATTAAGAAGAATGTAGATGATACAAAAGCAAGGGGAACAATCCTTTAATGACTTAAAGGAGGATTAGTTTAAATGTTGACAACGAATAGTCTAATGCAATTCATTAGTCTTAATCTAGGAGTTCCATATAGACCAGTTGAGTATGATACTACTCAAATATTAAATTATATCCTCCAATATAGTATACCTACATTTTCTCATTATTTACCTTATATGAAACACGTATCTATAGGTTCTCGTAACTTTATGACTGATACTCAAGGTAACGCTTATTTCTTAATAGTAGATGATCAAAACTTAGATATCCTATCCGTTAGGAAAGTTATACCAAGTCTTTCAACTAACTTACTTGCAGGAGAACCTTGGGTTATATTTACAGGACAAAATGATGCTCTTGATCTACAAATGCAAGTTAACTGGGTATCGGCAACTAGAACATATTCACCAATAAATATTAGTTTCGAATTTATAGCACCTAATATATTATATATATTTCCGACATATATTGCAACTGCTTCTTACTGGGCTATTGAATATGCTGTTAATCATGCGCCTGACTTTTCAACAATACCACCATTATATCAACAAACATTTATGCAATTAGCTTGTGGTGATGTTTTACTTCTTATTGCAAACTTAAGAGCACAATATGGAAATGAATTACCTACCCCATTTGGAAATATACCTTTGAATGCAGATGCTTTAAAAGATCGAGGAGAAACATTACGAAATGAGGCATTAGAATCACTTAAAGGTATTCCTCCTGTTCAAGCTATCTATGTTGGCTAATCAAACTCTTTAGTGAACAATAATTAAAATAATATTAGCGGAGGCATAAAGTTATGGCAATACCAATAGCACCCGGTATTTATACTACAATTGTGGATGAGTCGCAATATGCACAAGTCCAAGGAGGAACAACTGCATTTTTTCCAATATTATCTCCCTCTGGAATAGATAATACATTGATTGCAGTGACATCTCAATCACAACTGATAAATAGTTTTGGTTCACCTAATCTAAAACTATATGGTCAAAGTTTGTATAATGCATTTAATTTCTTAAGTGAATCAGCAAACGCTTATGTTCTAAGACCCCTACCTACAGTTGAAGATACAGCTAATGCAATAACAAATGGAAATGTAGTTCCTTCAACTCCAGTGTATCCTTGGACAGATAAGCCAGCTACATTTGCAGGGACAGTTTATGGATTCTTTACTACTCAGAATCTAAACATTTCTCAAACTAAATTTAATAGTTCTCTTGTTCAAGGTACTCAAGTATTCACTTCACTTACTGTTTCAGTATCAGGAATTGAAACAATAGCTAGTTTCCAATATACTGTTGGAGCTAATCAATTACAAGTATATAAAAATGGTCAGCCATTAGTTCAGGGAACACAATGGCAGGAAGTAGGTTCTTATGGCAGTTTATCAAATCAAATTCTATTCTTAACTAATATAGCTTCGACTGATACAGTTGCTGTCTTCTTAGTTAATAGGGCATATCTTTCTAGTGTATCAGGATCTCTAGCTAATCCGTATAATATCTATCTACCCCAAGCTTTACAACCTAGTTATTATAGCCCAAATAATGTTTTAGCTACAACTAATTTATTCACTGGAACATTTGTAAATTCTCCATCTTCGTTTACTGCTCCTGCTTCTGGAGCTGCAGTTATAACAACTTTGGGTAATTATGTTTATCTACCATTTGCATTTACTCCAGGTCAAAATCAATTAACTGTTTCTCTTAATAATGGCACGAGCAATATATCCTTAGTTCTAAACTCTGGATATACAGAATTAGAAACAGGTATGGGAATTGAAATACTTAGTGCAGTTGAACCAGGATATACAATTACTGTTTCTAAGTTCGGAGTTGATGCTTTAGTTAGATACACAGCATTTACATTTGATCCTTATAGTAATAAATCAGTAAATCACAATTTACGATCTATTGCAATTACCAATCATAATCTACCATCTACTTATATTTCTACCTTACCTTATAATACTGAATGGTCTTATAATCCAACTGAATTTTCATCTACAGCTGTAACTAATCCTACATTTACTCCTTTATTTGTAATAGCTGGACTTGGAAGAGGACAAGCTTATAATAATATTCAAGTAACATTAACTCCTGTTGCTAACAATTCACCATTATATACTCTAACCGTTTATACTGTAAATACACAATTCAATTTAGTAAATGCAGTTGAAACATTTACTGTATCCTTTAATCCTCAGAATATGGGATCAACTTCTTCTACCTTTATTGAAGATGTAGTTAACAATAACTCTAACTATATTCAAGTATGGACGAATATACCAGTACTAGAATCCTTAGCTACTGTCTTTGATCCTGTTGCTGATTGTTACTATTATAATACAAGTACTCAGTCTTTCCAATCAACACCTTATATTGCACAAACTAATGGTCAACTTCCTACAATTCTTGATAGGGTTTTAGCTTTGTTTGCAACCATAAATCCAAGTACAAATGCAGTAGCTGCAAATCAACAATTAGTATTAACAGGTGGTCATGAAGGTTGTTTCTGGTCATCTACAGGAACTACTTTAAATCAAGCGGTTGTCGATAACATTCTAATCAATACATTAGAAGGAACTTATGATCCAGCTGTTCTAGATTCTTCACTAAATAACATTTCTTTAATGTATGATGCTAATTTTGATGCTCCAGTTAAACAAGCCCTTATAACTGCTGCTCAAATTAGAGGAGATACATTTGTAACTCTTGACTTAGGATATGCTACAAATACTACAAATGCTGTATCTTTGAGAAATAGTACTTATAATTACAATAGTTATATTGCGGCTTTGTATGCTCCATTCTCTACTGTCTATTCAAACTTTGAAGGAAAAAATATTAATGTAGCTCCTTCTTATCATATGAGTTACATAACTCCATATTCTGATTCAGTAGGTCAAATATGGTTTGCAGATGCCGGTATTAATAGGGGTACTGCTAATGGAATTATTAATCTAGCATTTTCAGCAAATGCAGGAGATATGAATTTACTATATACTAATCAAATTAACCCTATTGTATATAGAAATCAAACATTCTTAGTATTCGGTCAATTAACAACACAAAGAGTAGCTTCTGCTTTACAAGATAAGAATATTGTAAGACTAATTCTATTCTTGAATAAAACTATTAGTCACGCTCTCTTTGCTTTCTTGTTTGAGCAGAACGATTCTATCACTTGGGGTCAGGCATCAAACGTTGTAAAAGGTATTCTTGCACAAGTTGCAGCACTTAGGGGTTTATATAGTTACGGGGTAACGGCATCAGCAACTGCTTACGAATTATCGTCAAAAACATTTCACGTAACAGTGACAATTCAACCAGAAAGAACAACGGAAAAGATTCTCTTACAATTTGTCGTAACCTAAAATTCAATTTAGACTAATTCATTACCCCGCCTGCTTAAACTAGTAGACGGGGTTATTTTACATTGCCTTATTAGGAGATTGATTATGGGATTTGATTTACCTTCATTAAATAATTTTGTAAACACATCTGATCAAACTGCAAATCCATTTAGTTCAGCACTAGGTAATTTTACAAATTTAGCTGGGCAAGCTTCAAACGTTTTAGGTCAATTAGGTGAAGTAACTAACTTTGCTAGTGGTTTAACTGGTGGATTTAGTAATGCAAATCCTTCCGACTTTAGTCCAGGATCAAATGGAAATAATAGTACAACAATAGCTTCCGCTCTTTTACAAACACCATTAGTTGATCCAGGAACTCAATCTTACAATACTCTTTTAGAACCTGGAGTTACTGGTTACTTTTTAGTCTTCTTAGAAGTGTCTCCTAGTCTTAGAGCTCAATTATTACCTCAAAGTAGTTCTTTAGATGATACTTGGATGCTAATGGGTGCAGCAAAATCAGCTTCAATACCTCAAGTTACATTAAATAAAATAGAATACAAAGGTTTTAATGATGTAAAATTATATACACCTACTACATTATCTTATGAGAATAATTTATCATTATCACTTTATGATACCTGGGATGGTAAAGTTTATGCTTATATTACTAGTTGGTTAGATTATGCTAATCCTCAAGGATATACAAGAAGTAGTGTTCTTAATGGTCAACTTGCTAACGTAAAAGGTAATTGTTTAATAGTTCAATATGATTCAACTTATAGTGCTGTAGTAAGTGCAGTCTTATTCTTTGGTGTATTTCCTACAACAGGACCATTAATATCTCCTGATGTTAATGCTAATAATTTAAGAGAATTTGAAATACAATTTTCCTTTGATAGAATGATATTTTCACCTGAACTGTTAGCAAAAGTATCTACTTCTACAACATTTGGTCCACAAGGTAGTTTAATATCTGTTATACGTGGATTAAGTGGTACTCAAAGTAGTGGAAATAGCTCTGTAGTTCAATCTGTACCTGAAGAAACTCCAGATAAGGGTCTTATTAATCTAGGTTTATCTATTACAAACGTAAATGGATCCCCTTATATTGATTCGTCTTCGCCGTTTGAAAATTATGGTTTATCCGAACTTGGTAGTTCAAGTAAGGGGATTACTATTGGAGCTACTAATCCACCGACAGCTATCACTTTATTGCAAATGGAAAATCCCCAATTAACTTTATCACCCTGAAAGTTTCAACCTGAGAGAACAATATTTAAATTGAATAATCGGAGGAAAATAATATGGGATCTGCTTTTTCAAATTTAATTACTAGAACACCTTTAGATCCTACAGGTGCGTATGAATGGGATTATCAGGTTAATGGATACTGGTTTATAAACTTTACATCATTGCCCTCAATCTTATCTTCAACTAATGTAAATACACAAATTTTAGCATTATGTACAGGATTGACATTACCTGAGTTCACAATAGGGCAAGGTGCAAGAGCAGGTATAGGTGGTATACATGTTAACGTACCAACAAATCAAACTCCACCTTCAACAATAACAATTAGCTTCAACGATATAGTACCCAATGGTTCAGTAACCACTCTTCAGTATTTAACTCAATGGGCAAATAGCGTTAGAAATATGTGGACTGGTACTGCTGATCCAACAAATGCACTAACACCTAACCAATATAAATGCACGGCTGTTTTTGTTGCTACTGATCCTACAATTACTATACCAATTCTAGGATTAAAATTCTTTGGGTTATGGCCTATGCAAGCTCCTTGGGCTAATTATAATGCAGAGGTAGGTACTAACGAGTTATTCCAATATAGTGTACAATTCTCTGTAGATAGAGTAGTACCAATAGACGGTACAAATAGTGATGTTGCAAACTTATTGACAGCAGCTCAAACTTATGTTCAAGGTACTGCGGTTACAGTTCCTGCTACACTTCCGTAAAGACATTTATTTATAAATTGATGATGATGGGCGATAAGTACGTCCATCAATTATTCTAATATGAGGGGTTAAATGGGTCTAAATTCTTTTGTAGTTAATTACGATGAATTAACTAGTCTTTTAAATTCTCAACTTCAGTCTGCACTTGGGACTACTACTGACCCAGCTCAATTACAATTTCTTGGTGTTTATGTAAATATGCTTAGTTCTCTTGCAGAGAACGAACTCTTTTATTCCTCAATGTTGATGAATGAGTCTTTTCTATCTACTGCTATCTTACCTGATTCAATTCTTAGGCATGCTTATTCATTAGGTTATACTCCTCAACAAGCAATAGAAGCAAGTGGTAATATAACTTTATATATTCCTATTGATACATTACAATTACCCCAATTTCAAGTAGTCTTAGATTATCCTCAATTTACAACATCAACAGGAGTTATATATACTAGTCCTTATATAATAACTTTGAATTATAATAGTAATCAATCAATTCGTAATTATACACTACAAACAAATTATCAAATTACAACTCAAAATGCTTTTATAACACAAGTTCTTGATCCTACGGGAAAACAACGTACTGTTTATGTTTGTACGTTACCCGTTATTCAATCTCAATTAGCAACTGTAACAACCGTATTATCTCAACAGGATATAGCTCAAAATAATTTACCTACAATACCAATCAATTTAACTACTTACTTTTCACCTACTTCATTACAGAATGGTCAAATAGGTACAATTCAGGTTTATGTCAATAATAGTCTTTATACTCAAGTTAATACTATTTTTGATATGAAACCTAATCAACAAGTTTATGTTATTGAGCAAACAAGTCCTACTACATTAAATGTTTTGCTTGGTAATGGTTATTTTGGCAATACACAATTAGTTGGTGAAACAATCGTTACTATAATACCATTAACTTTAGGTTCACTTGGTAACGTTTTAGCAAATACATTATCTCTATCTAGTCCATTGCAAGATCAAATAACAGGGACTACACTAACTTCATTTATTACTCATCCCGCTTTTACAAATGGTTCTTCAGCAGAATCTTATTCTCAGATACGAACTAATGCTATTAATTCTTTAACTCAAAATAATAGATTAGTAACTCTATCAGATTTTCAAACACTAGCTTCTTCTAACTCAATTATAATAGATAGCAATGCTTTGGTTAAGCAATCTGATTTATCAACAAATAATATATCATTATTCATAGTACCTGAATTACAACTACCTACAGGGAATAGACCTTTATTATGTACTAGTGGTATATTATCTATTCCTAAAAGTAATGTATCAAATCCAGATACTATTGTTATAACTCAAGGTCAACCAATAACAGTTTATTTGTTTGATTATCCTAGTGATAGCCAATTGACATCTGTTACATCAATACCAACATTTTATAATTGGTATCAATATCCTACTTGGTCATCTTATACTACGTGGTATACACCTTTACCCCAAAGTACTTATTATTCATATACTGGTATAAGTCCTTTTGAAATTCACATAATTCCAAATCCTCTATCTTATAGAATTTATTATCTAACAACAAATACAACGATACCATTAACACCTAATACTCAAACTGTTCTTCCTTCTGATATGATATCAACTGGATATGTTAATGACTTTACTATAAATTGGAATCCTACGACAGCAAACTATAATCTTGAAGCTACTATAACTCTTAGTAGTCCAATGTTTACATCGTTTACTTGTCCTCAAACTGCTATGAGTTTAACTCAAGCTATGTCCGGTATTTCTACTAGCTTAAGTACACCAATGTCTGGTCTCTTTACTACAACAATTACTGACTTAAATACAAATTCAACTTTAGTTTTAGATAACTGGACTGTATCTGGTTGTAGTCTGAATCAATCAAATGTACTTTTATCATTAACGACATCGTTATCTGCAACGTCTATTACATTTGATGATTATCAAATAGAAACAACAATTGCTTATCCCTATATGAATAATCAGTTTGTTGTATATGATGCAATCTGTCCTATTGTTTCATTTAAGACAGACTTTTCGCAATATGTTGGTGGTGGAATATCTGCAACTACTAATTATTATAACCTCTTTGATATCTGGGCTATTAATGGTACTGATTGGAATCAATATAATTCTACAATCAATTCTGTAATCCTAACTAGTTTACAACAACTAATACAACAATTTGAAACAAAACGAATGCTTACTAGTCAGATAACTTTAGCCCTAGCTAAGACTGATGGATTGATTACAAATTATCTATTCAATACTCCTTCTACTACTTATACTTATAATATCAACACTTTTGGTATAATACAATTACCATTAAAGATTGAATTGAGTATAGTTGTTGCTTCAGGTTATGATCCAACTACTGTAATATCTCAAGTACAATCTGCAATATATTCTTACATACAAAATAATGCTACCGGGTTTGAAATTAACTTAACTCCAACAATGTTAACTCAAGTAGCCTTATCAATACCCGGTGTATTTGATTGCACTATTATATCGCCTATAGTTCCAATTGTATATAATTATAATCCACAAAAAGATATACCTTCTAATTTATTAGCACCTTATGTTGCTGAATATCTTTGGATTAAATCACAAAATGACGTAATCGTAACGTATACTACACAAGAAACAATTAGTTTACCAACATCATTATCTAGTGCTGCTTCTGGTGAATCATTTACAGCTAATAAACCATATTTAAGTATACTATAATCTAGAAAATCTTTATTTGTGAGGAAGAATGCGTACTCCTTTTGAGTTATTGTATTTACAAGCTGAACCTAGTATTAAGGATTACCTTAATCCAGCTAGTTTGCAGACACCCGCTGTTAATCAACAAATTACAGAATCCTTGCTTAAAATTCTAGAACCTAATTTAACTAAGTTTTATAAATATTTACAATCATTGTTTTTGCAGGTTTATCACGTAGCTGCTGAATGTACTTTAACTCCACAAGAAGTTCAGAATGAATGGACATCACTTTTAACGACTTATTTACAAATGGATTATTCTGCTTTGGTAAATAATCTATCATCTACAAATCAAGCCTTATTAACGAATAACATTCAATCTCTAGCTTCATATTTAGCTACAAATGCTTCAAGTGCAACAGCAATCTCTAGTGTAGTAACATATTTGCAATCATTGAATTGGACTCCATTTCCTCTGATTGAAGAACTCTTTCTAAACTTTTTTCAGACTCTTCAACCAATAGAAACTTCTCCTATGTATCTTACACCTTTTTTGTTATATAGTCATTTACAAAATGACGTACCAATGATTATATCAATCTTTGATTATATCTGGCTCTTAGCTAAGACCAAATTAATTGCAGGTACTGATTTCAATTTTATCTTAACAAAGATAGGTCAATCAAATGCTTTTATTGAAGAATGTTGGCAAGCTTATTGGAATCCAAATTATGTACCAAATAATGCCTATCAACAAGATATATTGAATGCCCTTATATCTAAGGCTAAAGATACTATCATTGGATTAGTAACTACGTTACTTTATACATATTTAGTTTCTACAATCCAGAACTTAGTATCTCAAAATAATTGGACTATTTCTACAGCGAACTTAATGTGGTTTCTCAATAGGGCAATAATTACAAATATTGAAAATTTAAATGCAAGATTGAATACTATAAATACAAACCAGTCTCTAAATAATATATTTACTCAAGTATTAGAAACAATATCAATTACAATTCCTACTAATCCTGATTCATATTTAGTCTACTCTATTCCTCAAACTCAAGTTAACTTTAATAAATTGCAAACTAGACTTAGTCCACTATTATCTCAAGTGCAGACTCCTGTTACTTCTCAAGTTCTATTAAAACAATTGCCTCAAATGTTATTTACATTTTCAGGATCATTAGATGGTTTATATAACTTAATTTGGTTTGTTTGTTATGTTAGTTATTCAACTGTAAATTCTGAAATAACAAACTTAGTACAAAACATATATCAACAAATAACTTCATTATATCAACCTAGTACAATAAGTTACCCACAACCTACAGATAGCTTTAATCAATTATTGCAATCTGACTTTTCAAGTGTCAATCAATCTATTAATTCTATTTGTGCCTCTATAGTACCTACGTTTAATATCACGTTAACGAATACTTATCAGAGTATAATAAATAATGCGCAACAAATTATTCAAGCTCATATAAATGCTCGCTATGAAATGTATCAAACTGTCCTACAAACAGCACGTCAACAAATTAGTAATGCTATAGCCCAAACTTCTAATGCTATTGTTTCTACAACTAGTCAACTTTTACAAGCAACACAAAGTGCTGTAGACCAATATTTACAAACTAATAATGTACCCCTATCTTCTTCAGATAGACTATTATTAATTAAAGCTTTAAGTAGTCAAGGAACTCAGAGTGATAGCATACTATCAACATCACCCAATTCTACTCAATTAAAACAATTATATGATGTAATAGATCCTCAAGTTTCTGTAGTTAAGGATACAATTAATCAACAAAAAGCAATAGTACAAACTGCTTTAACTACAGTTTTATTACCCCCCTTAGTTTCAGGACCTACGTCGTTAACACCGAGTGCATCTTCAATACCTCCTACAAATACAACTCAATTATATGCATCGTTGGACCAATTACTAAGTGCTCAATATAATACTTTAAATCAAGCAAGACAACCATTAGCTTCTTCACCATCTACAACAAATCTAATAACATATCGTGAAGCTGAAGCTAAGGCAGTATCTCTTATTCAACAATCTATAGTTAATTCACAATTAGCACCGATTGCAGCACTTAATCCTGCAATCGTTTATAATAATGTTTTAGTTCAACAGCCTTCAATTGCTCAAATCTTAAAGGCTAATTTTTCAACATTAGGATCTTATTTAGGTTCTGTAGTAAATACTGTAAATGCTAATTCACAACCTGGGTATACTAATCTCTGGGGCTTAATACCCAAATCAATAAGTTCTCTAACTGCATCTACATACAAAGTAGCCTTAGTACAAAATTCAGTACGTAATACTATTTCAGAAATAAGTAATTCTATCACAGCTCCTATTTATAGTGAAACAGCTGTAATAAGAGCAGCAACTACATTAACACAAACATCATTTTCAACTCTAGATAATGCAATATCTGCACCAAATCAAATTCTATCAAATGTACAGACTGCTATTGCTGGAAGATCACAAGCTATTGTAAGTTTTGCATCAACAATATCTCATGGGATTACATCAACAATTTCAGCAATAAATGGTCTAGGTAAGTTACCAAGTCAACTTATAGCTACACTCAATCCATTGTTTGGATCTTCTACTGACTTTGCTAATTTATTTAGTTCTATATCTGGCTTATTGGGATTACCATCAAGCGTAAATCCATTTGATGTTTCGAACTATAATGTAACTGCACAGGCTATACAAAAGATGTTAAGCTCTCAAGAACCAGGAGCAGATCCTTCTATCTTTGGTTTAGATTTAAATAGTAGTAATAGTTCTCCAGTTTCTTGGGCTCAATCTTTTGCCCAGAATAATCTATCATTATCCACAGGTTCGTTTATGGATTTAGTTAATACTAACTTTTGGTTTTTAATGAATAAATTTTCGATCACTAAGGAGTAGATAATGCAACTTAATATACCTCTATTAATGCTTTACATGCAATCGCAAGGATATATTATTGTCCAAGGAAATCAATTTCCTTTACAGCCAAATATCTTCCCACAATTGATGACATTATATATGAGTAAATACTTTCAAAATTATCAAGGACCTAATAGTACGTATACTGAGGCAGTGATTCAAACAACAAATTCATTATTGAACTTATCTCTCGGGAGTAATTAGATATGGGCTTATTAGCTGATACAATGAACACTCTAGATGGTATAGGAAGTATTTCTGCTAATTTGAATTTGCAGAAATTAACTAATGCTGTTGAAGCTCAGTTAGCAAATGCAATAGGACTCAATTTAAAGAGTGCACCTAATCCATTACCATTTGGATTACCCCCATATATAACTGACTTAGCTTTATCAGACCTATCTGCGTGGGCTACATCTGATATTATAAAGTCACTTAGAATCTTAGAGATAACACCGGGTAAACTTGAGATGGCTTCTGCCTCTAGTCAGAGTATGACGCAACCTTATTTGTTTAACTTTATAGAGCAGAAAGAAGAGTTTATATCTGATGTAACTAAGATGCTTGCTAACATAAGTGGTAATCAGGCAAGTCATCAAGTACCAATTCAGTTTGTAGTAGACGTTGATAGTATATCTGAAACACTAAGTAATGAGATTCGTGCTAATGAATTTATGAGTTTGTTTTCCTTTGCAGGCAATGCATTAAGGAGTTATGAACAATTAGCTCCTCAAAAATTATTTCCAGCTACTACGGGTACTGGATTTATAGCAGGTGCGGAGAATGAACTTAGCAAGTTAGCAAATTGGACTAATGGTAAAATTAAGGGACTATTAACAAGTTCTAGTTTATTGGCTAATTTAATTGGTGGTGGTAGAGTAGATATACCTCAACTCTGGGAAGATTCTTCATTTAGTCAAACATACACATTTTCTATAAAGTTATTAGCTGAACGTTCTTCTGATTCTGTCTGGTCAAATATTATAGTACCAATGGCTCATTTACTTACATTAGCCTCACCTAAATTATTACCTTCTAATGTTGCATATTTTCAACCGTATGTTATTAAATTCAATATTAAGAATACGTTATTTGTACCAGCGGGAATGATTAAAGAGTTAGAAATACGAAGGGGAGAAAATGGTGATTTATTTACAGTTTATGGAGATCTATTAGGTCTTACTTTATCTGTAACATTAGTGTCACTATATAATGTATTAGTTAGTACAAATCATGACTTTGCTGCATCCGGTAATATTACAACACAAAGTTATTTGAAGACATTATTGAATATTTCGCTTAATACTAATGATATAGTAACCGCACCATCAAACATATTTGAGGCACCCTCTAGTTTGCTAAGTAGTGGAAACGAAGGTATACCTGTTTCTAACTTTCAAGGTGGTGGTGGGAGTGGACAAGTGTTACCCTGGAATAAAATACCTGCAGATTGGAGACAAGATATTTTAACTGCATCACAAAAACAGGGAATAGATCCTGCTCTTGTAGCAGCGGTTATTCAACAAGAATCTTCATGGAATCCAAATGCCTTCAATCCAGAGTATGGAGCTGCGGGTTTGGGTCAAATTATACCAAGTACAGCTAAGTCGCTTGGTATAACAAATGTATATGATCCTAAGCAAAATATATATGGTGTAGCTCAGTTACTAGCGGATAATTTCAAATCTACAGGAACTGTAACGGGTGCACTAGCTAAGTATTATGGTGCCTATGATTCTGGATATATAACAAGTGTACAAAATTATCAAAAACAATATGTGAGTCAAATACAATGAGTTTAATTAGCACAACAACAATTCAATTAGATAGAAGTCTCTATGCCTTCTACTCTGCTTTTTTATCATATTGTAAAAATAATTTATCTCCTCTACCAATTGTTTGGACTACAATTGAAGGCTACTTTCCTGGATTTGAATTACAACAACAAATAAAAGATGCACCTGCTACTGAAAATGTATTAATGGCTTCAACTACTATGTTGCTAAAGCCAATTTCTATAGAATTAGAAAGTAAGGTTAATACTACCTGGAGACAAATAACTGCTGCTACTGATAGTATGGCAGCTAGATTCTATACTCCTGTAATTAATTTACCTGATGCTAATCTAAGAACTAAGTTTCAAATGTATCATGGTACATTTGAATTATTTGTATCTTCTTATTCTCCTCTATATTCACAAGATCTACAATTACGATTCTGGGGTATATTCAATAATAGGTATACTTATTTACCAACTAATTATAATCTTGTTATACCTTTGCAAATAGTCAATCAGAATGATCCTAGTCTATTTCAAGAATTAATTCAACAACCTCAAATTGTTTTAGCTTATATGCCTTCAACAGGTGTAACTCAATATTATATTAATGTGAATATTAAACCAATGTTTAAGTTGACTAGTTCTGCTTATTCAATAAATGAGATGATGTATAATACGTCTTATAACTTTGAATTCTTAGCTCAAATACCTACTACGTGGTTATTCTGGACTGGTGATTTAGTTAATTACGTTAATGTACAATTGCAAACTCCAACCCAATCATTAGCAGATTATTTAGCTGCTTTAGTAAATCCTAATTCAATTGGCTTTGTTCCTAGAGGAAGTGTACAATTACAAAGTCTAGAATCAACTCTTACATTACCTAATTTTCAAGGAAGTATGAGTTCAAACTTTGTTTACAATTCATTGACTATATCTGCCTCAGGAACACAACCTGTTCAAACAGTTGTATTTACAGAACTTATTGATAATTTATTTACAGTTAATGTAACTATTACAGATTCTAATTATACGAGTAATCCGAAATTGTTGGAAACTCAACCTGTGACATTCTATTATGGATTCAACGGGTCATAATCATGCGTGAGTTTTTGACTGATAAAGAATATGTACTATTTGTAAAGAATGTAGAACGTCTGTGTAGATCTTCTATTGAGTACAAAGAGTGGGTTCAGAATTGTAGAGAGAATGGTGGTTTTCAATGTGCTCTAACTTATGTCACTATAGATGATGCTACTATAGAAATTCATCATACACCATTTACTTTATACGATTTGGTAGAAACTGCTATCATTAATATTAAGTGGGATACTACTTTTGATCTCTGTAATTGGATTATGAAATTACACTCTGATGATTATGTAGGTTGGTGTCCTTTATCTAAGACATCTCATGAATTGGTACATGCGGATAATATAGTAATACCTCTAGACTTAGTTAAAGGTAACTATATGAAATTGTTTGATATTTGTAAACTCCCAGAGGCAGTAAATGATAGGGTTTCCATACGTATTGCTGAGATGAAGAAGAGACAAGAGAATGTCTTTTTAAGCGAACAAACCATTAAGAGGTAATCATTAGATGAGTTACTTTGAATCAACTATTAATCCACCAATAACAGATGGTACTATTAATGCGTATAGCTTAAACTTTGTACCTCAATTATATACGTATATGATGTATATGCTAGCAGATAGTACTGAGGTGCCAATTCAGGCATATGCTATTGATAATGCAGCTTTTACAACATATCAAGCTTATTCACCTTGGAGAGTATTGGCTTTCTTAAATGGTATCTTTAATGTAGATTCAATATCGTCACCCACGACGATAACTGTACCATCTGCTTCAACTATGGCTGATGTTTATATAAATATAAGCAAAAATGTTACTACAACTGAATTTGTAGTACCTACTAATCCTAACTTAACTGTAAATAATGGTGTAGTAGATATGACTTTTATTATAACGTTTATTGAGCAAATAGTTAATAATTTTGGAGGAACTGAATAATGGAAAGTGATTTCAGATACATATTACTAAAACATATTGATAGTGTAGCTCTTTCTAGTCCACATGCTCATTGTTTAGATACATTGATTCGTAACACAGATTTAGCTCTTAAATCAATTTCTGATATAGACAATATTAAAGGATATAAAGAGCAGCTTCAATCAAAGAAGCTTATAACTATTTTTACAAATGAAGAGAAGCATACTCTCAAAACATTATCTCAAGAATTCTTAGCTAGTTTGAACTTATATAATCTACTAACAATTCAGAAAGATATAATTGATTGGTATCAGAAATTATTTGAACTTTATTTATTACGTAGTTTAAAATATCATGTGACTAAAGAATTAAAAGCATCAATTCACGATTTATCACTACTGATGCTAAAACTTTTGTTTGTAAATGTTGAAACTCCTAAGAATAAAGGTTTAAATATGCAATGGGAATATTCTGCACATAAACCTTTAATAGATAGAATCATAGATTCTGTAAGTTATATTCTAGAGGGTAGAGTTAATAGAAGAACTATATTAGTTAATTTCAGTGCTACTAAGTTTACAGTAATTTGTAATCTAGTGGGTAAGATCGATATAAATGAAAGACCAACGATAAGAAACTTTAATATACTAAAACTTATGTATCAGTTAAATGATAGTCTTTCGTTATTTAAAGAGTTAAAACTAGGGCTACGAGATATAAGTATTTTATCTTGCAAGCGACTTAATACTCAGCTATCAAATTAATGAGAGAACAAATCTTTATAAAATTAACCATAACTTTGGAGGTTTGACGTGTATTCAGATGTACTTATAGAGAAAGGAATTAGTGACAAGATTAACAATGCTAAGGCTTTAATAATGCAAAAGATATCAGGTATGTTCGGTAGCATATTTGGACCTATAATAGCTAAAGCAACAAAAGAAGTAGCAAGAGCAATAAAGATTCAAATAGTATTTGATCTAGTTATTGTAGTAGGCCTTGCTTCTATAATACTTATGGCGCTTAAGATTCTTAAGAATCAAAAAGTTCAACATGAAAGTCTAGTTATAACTGAGGCTATTAATTTTGGCTCTATAGCTGGAACTGTTGCAAAGATAATAGGAACTACTGCAGGATTCATCTTTTTATCTGCAGGACTATTATACATGACAGCTTTCTTAAAAGGATATTTTCAGAAAGATGCTAATAAAACTTCTATAGTTGGATTTACTAATATAATTAATGGTTTAAAGAAATTAGCAGACAATACAGAAGGAAAAGCTAAAGAAAATACAAACGATAAAAGAGTAAAGCAACTTAATGATATTAAAGCTAAGTTAGATAACTTAGAAGGTATCTATTCAAAAGTAATTACGGAAGCAGCTAAACAGAAAGAGGCTTATAAAGATTCAAATGGATTCATTAGATTCTTTAAGACATTTGGTGTTGTTGCTAAATCAGTAGGTTGGAAAGGTGGATTTGATATAATAGCAACTCCAATTGTTTTAGTAGCTACTCCATTAAAGATTGAGTTACCTGTTGCATTTGAGAAATTAAAATCTACGATTACTAAGCCCGTAGAATCTATAGAAACTATAGATGTAGTAGAGGCTAAAGATATTATCGCTTGGTTTAAACAACCTAAGAACGCTGAAATATTAAAAAGTGATAGGGATAATAATAAAGCTGTTGTATATAAAGGTGAAGAAGCACTAAAGTTAATGAAGAAGATCCTAGGAAATAGTAAACTGACTTCTATCCCCAAAGGAAAACAAGTAGTCTTAGCTGTCATTTTTAAAGGTAAAGATATAGTAGATCATAAATTATTCATATGTGATAAATTAGATGAGGATGTTCTTAAACTATTCGGAAATAAAGATATGATCGTACTTAAATAATTTTTAGGAGAATAACTATGTATTCAAACATTTTATTAGAAAAGAAGAAATCAACTAATCCACTTACAAACTTAAAGATAGAGATAGTTAAGAAACTATCTAGTGTATTCAATACAATATTTAGTCCAATTCTCAAACAAGCTACAAAAGCAATCTCTAGAGCGGTAAAGATTCAACTAGTCTTTGATGCTATTATTCTAGTAGGTATTGCTTCAATCATTTTCTTAATGTTCAAAATTTTAAAGAATCAGAATGTGCAGACTGAAAGCTTGTTGCTCACAGAGTCTATTAACTTTAATTCAATAGCAGGAACAGTTGCTAAGATACTTGGAACTACTGCAGGATTTATTCTCTTAGTTGATGGAATACTTTATAACATTGCCTTCTATAAAGGTTACTTTAAGGATAGTCTTGGTGCATCAGTTGTAGGTGTTTCTAGTGTAATTAAACTTTTACAAGATTTAATAGCTAAAGAGAAGAAGGCTACCAATAATGATAAAGTATTATACCGTCTTTTTCCTCTTGAAGACCAACTAGATCGATTAGAAAGTAACTTTGAGATAGTAATTGAGAAAGCATCTAGTTTAAAAGTTAAGTATTCATCTTCAAATGCTGTTGTTAGATTCTTTAAAGTATATGGTGCTGTTATAAAAGAACTAGGTTGGAAAAGATTCTTTGAGATTCTAGCTACTCCTATTATATTAGCTACAATGCCACTTAGAATAGAGTTGCCCGTAGCCTATGAAAATGTGAAAGCTAAGATTGTAAAGTATAAAGAAGAGCGCAAAATGGGCTCTAAATTTACACTAGAACTTGTCCACATTAAAGGTATTGAAGATCGTAGTTTAAATGATCATATTTTTCTACTAAACGGAAAAACAGTAGTACGTGGTAGTGCTGAAAAAAATAAGATATTCTTGAATTACGGAAAATATTTTCCAACTAAGACAAAGGTTTTTGATGAAGACAATTTAGTAATTCGTAAACATGGAGACAAAGTAGCAATAAAAGTCAGTGTAAAAGATAGGAGAGATTTAAGTTTATACATTATCTACGTATTCAAAATTGACAAACTAGATGAGAACGGTGTTGATAACATTATTAGTATTGTAAAAGAATATGTGGATAAGTATAAGAGAAGAATAAAGAATGAAACAGAAACATTAAAAACATTAAAGAACGACTTGATGAAATTGTATAAGATAAAGGGAGAATAATTACTATGTATTCACGTATCTTAACTGAGAAAAGTTTTAATTCTGAACTAAGAAAGTTAAAGATTGAAATAGTGCAACAACTATCAAGTCTATATAATAAACTATTTGGAATTGTATTCGCAAAAGCTAAAAAAGAAATAGCGAAGTACATAAAAATTCAACTTGTATTCGATGCTATCATCTTAGTGGGTATTGCCTATATAATCTATCTAATGCTTAAAATCTTAAAGAATCAGAATGTTCAGACTGAAAGTTTAGTCTTAACTGAAGCTATTAACTTTAATTCAGCTGCTGGGACTGTTGCTAAAATACTAGGAACTACTGTAGGATTCATTCTACTTGTTGACGGAATACTTTATAACATTGCTTTCTTTAAGGGTTATTTATATCAGGGAGATGAGTTAGAGAGATCTATTGCAGGATTCACAAACATAATAAACAGACTAAAAAAGTTAGCAGATAATTTCATAGAAGCAACTAAACAAGTTGAGAAATATAGAAAGCAACTCGATGATCTAGAGGGAGTCTATGCTAAAGTAATTTCAACTGCTTATCAACAAAGACTAAGATTTGAAATTCAAGCAAAAGAAGGCAAAATGTCATCAAATGCCTTCGTAAGATTCTTTAAAACATATACTGCAGTTATGACTAATCTAAATAAAAAAGAATGGTTTGAGATAATAGCTACTCCTATTATATTAGCTACATTATCACTTAGAATAGAACTACCATCTGCATATGAAAACTTGAAAGCAAAGATTGCAAAATATAAAAGAGGATCTTGGGACTCTAAATTTATACTAGAACTTGTAGATATTGGAGGCACTAAAAGAGATTTAAGTGACTATATTTTTATATACAATGGAAATGAAGTAACTGACAACAAAGAAAAAGAAAAACTAAATTTAAGTTTTAGTAAAGATTTTCCAACAAAAAGAGACATTGTGCATAGTGATTATTTAACAATCAGTAAAAATAAAAATAGAATATTTATAAGGGTTTCAGTAGAAGATAATAGAAATTTCATTTTATATAATGTTTATATATTCAAAATTGATACACTTGATGCGGAAGGTGTTAAAATGATTATCGATATCATACTAAAATATGTCGATAAGTATAAAAGAAGAATAATGGAAGAAACAAAGACATTAGATGAAATAGCTAATACACTGAAGAAACTATATAATATAAGGAGGAAATAATTCTGTGTACTCAAGTATACTAACTGAAAAGAAGAAATCTAATCCACTTACAAACTTAAAGATTGAGATAGTCAAGAAACTATCTAATATGTATAGTAAGTTATTTAGCCCTATTGTTAGTCAAGCAACAAAAGCAATTACTCGGGCAGTTAAGATTCAATTAGTATTCGATATTATTATGGTAGTAGGTATTGCTTCTATAATAGCTTTAATGCTTAAAATCTTAAAGAATCAAAATGTCCAACAAGAAAGTTTAGTCTTAACTGAAGCTATTAACTTTAATTCAATAGTCGGTTTCATAGCAGGCTTTGTTGGTTCTGCAATAGGATTTCTCTTATTAACTGCAGGATTACTCTACAATATAGCTTTCTTTAAAGGTTATTTCAAAGGTGATTCAGATACAACAATTGTAGGTTTTACTTATATTGTTGGATTACTAAAAGATATGCTATTTGATACTATTAAACAACACCCAGTTATCAGTATATCATCCCCAGATAATACGTCTATAGAAAAGAGAGCAAAACAACTCGATACAATAAAAGAGAACTTAACTCGTTTAGAGAATATTTATACTTCAATAATTAGAACTACTGCAGAAGTAAAGGCAAAAGACAATTCTTCAAATGCATTTGTCAGATTCTTTAAAGTATATGGTATTGTATTTAAAGCTGTTGGATTAAAGAATTGGTTTGATATAGTAGCTACTCCAATTGTGCTTGCTTCAATGCCACTTAGAATAGAGTTGCCCGAAGTATTCGAACGTGTGAAATCAGCAATACGTAAGAGACTTTTCCTACCCGAGGATCTTATAATAAAGAAGGTTGATACAATAACTTTAAAGGATATTAAACAATGGTGTACTAGGCCAACATTTAAGAATTTATTAAAGCATAACAAATATTTAGCAACGATTCAAGCTAACAAGTTTGATGGTGATAAGTATTTGCAGTCTAAAATACCTCGAGGCAAAGTAGGTGTTGCAATTATTGTGCAAGATACGGGTTTACGTAGTCATAATCCTGATGAGCTTTCTAGAAATATTCAACGTGTATTATTTATAGGTAATTCTATGGATGAGGACTTGCAAAAGCTCTTAAAATTAAGTTCTGATAAGAGTAAAAATTACATCCGCGTTCCTGAGGAGTGGTTAGAGTGAAAGACAATAATAGTTTAGCCTATACTGGAATCTATAGAGCTCAAGTGATCAATAATGTTGATCCTCAAGCCTATGGAAGAGTTCAAGTTAGTATTCCGGGCTTATCTGGACCTCAGAATGCTACTGTTTGGGCTAGACCTTCTTCTCCTTTTGGATATGCTCCCGGTAAACAAGGATCTTTTGTAGTACCAACAATAGGAGCACAAGTTTATGTATTCTTTGAAAATGGAGATACTTCACTACCTGTTTACTTTGCAGGGGTAGTGCTTAACAATCAAGTACTACCGGATGCTACTATTGATGGCCCTAATCCTAAAGAATTTGTTATCTATAGATCTCCTAATGGTAATGTTGTACGAGTATCTGATAACAAAAATAAGATTCTTTTAGATACTACTGATGGTTCTTCTATTACTATAGATAACTCTTCAACTAGTATAACAATTACAAACGCAGCAGGTCAAAGTGTAGTAATTGATGGTCAAGGTAACATAACAATTACGACACCAAACAATACAAACGTAAATGCATCGAACAATGTAAATATAAGCGCTAATAATACAACTAATATTAGTGCAACAAGTACGATTAATCTCGATGCTTCTACTATTGCTATCTCTAGCTCAACAGGGCCTTCTGTAACAGTTCAGAATGGTTCTACAACTTTATCAAATGGTGTTGGTCAAGCTATCACATTAGATAATAGTGGTAATATAACTTTAACTGCTTCAGACTCAGTTTTAATCAAAGCTCCAAATGGTGTTACTATTTCTGGACCAAGTGAAACTAAAACTTATTAAGGAAGGATAATGAACTACACATGTACTCCATATTGTATAAATGCACAAGGACTCATTTGTAGTCAACTAAATTATTCTGTGATTAATAGTATTGTAGGAACACCTCCTTATACAATAGAACTAACTTATAGTTCAACTCTATATACGTCTCAGATTGCCTCTCAATATCTTAATATAGTAGATACAAGAAGAGTAACGCCTAATTTTTCATATGTGATAACCCAATTTAATAATACACTTACTAAAACTTCCTATCCTTTTAATCTTGCTTACTTTCAAGATAATATTCCTATTATTGGTGAATTTATTGCTTTTGGTAGTACTAACTTTTATTTTAATCAAGCAGGAACTGTAACGTTATATAATCCAATTACAACAAATGCAACATCATTATCTAATCTCCCTATAATAGATATAGGAACTACAGATGCTTTAGATGTAGGAAATACCCTCTATTGGAAAACAGGATCAACATTATATACTTATAATCTAACAACACAATCAATTACTAATTCAGTACAAGTTCCTCCTAATACTTATTTAGGAATGTCTTTCTTTGGCCCATATGTATTTGGTGAAGCTTCAGGATTAGTTTATTTATATCAGATTTATACTAATCAAGCTTTCTATTCTACTCTTCCTGTTTGGTCTAGTTTTGTAGATGCTGATTTGATTCCAACTTCTAATAATTCATTTGTGATCACTTCCCTAGGAACTTTTACAACAGATTATTTTGGTCTACAATTTCCTAATATTTATTTGGTCTCAAGTTAAAGAGGAGTAAATATAAATGGCTACATATACGACACAAGTATTAGATAATGCTGCAACAACGCAAGTTGCTACTCCTGCGTTTCAACAATATGTAGGAAATCAATTTAGTGCTTACACAATAAATCAACTTTTAATGACTATAACTGGTCCTGGTGGATCTCTTATTATTCAAGGCTTAGACGCAACAGAAGCAAATCCGACTACCTTTAGTGTATCACCCGGTATTGCTATAGTTCAATTTAATCTATTTGTAATTCAAGAACAGATATCAATGCCCATACCCACTCTTGATGGCGTATATTATATTGTCCTACAAGTTCAACAAAATAATAATATAATCACACCTAATATATTATGTTTGACTCCGTCACTATATGCAATTCAAAGTCCTATTAGTTTATATTTAGCTACATTAACAGTTCTAAATAGTACAATAGAAAGTATCACACAAGATTATACTTTAATAACACCTAGTACATTACCAACATATATTTCAAATGCTTTAAACTTACAAGAAATTTTAGGTCAAGCACTTAATTCAGTTAATACAGAATTAGCACAAATATCAAATCTTGTAAATAATAACTTACCTGTACAATGGGATTATATACAAAATAAGCCTTTAGTCTTTCCCCCTGATCCTTATTCGTCTAATTTAGATTATCGCTATTATACGAAATCACAATTATCGAAACAAAATTCAGCTCAAATTGATTGGTCAAATTTAATTAACGTACCTGCAAATATATTAAATGCTTATAATCTTTCAGTAACAGCAGCTCCTTCTGCAATTCCAGTAACTACTTCATCAGGACAATTAGATATTAGTCTTATACCTCAAGGCATAACAGCATCAAATGCTTATACTTTAAATAACTTTGCGTCTTCATTTACAGCAAAAGCTAGTGCAATTCCAGTAACCACTTCATCAGGACAATTAGATCCTAGTTTTATACCAACTCAGATCATATCTAATGCTTCAACTCTAAATAATTATGAAACATCGTTAACAGCTACTCCTTCTGCAATCCCTGTCAGTACAAGCTCTGGTACACTAGATCCTAGTTGGATACCTACAAATATTTCAGTTGTAAATGCTCAGAAATTAAATAGTCTATCTCCAGCATTATCTGCAACAGCTAATGCTATTCCTATAACTCAAGCTAATGGACAATTAGATCCTAGTTTTATACCTTATAATGTCACCGTTATAAATGCACAATATTTAGGAAGTTTCTCAACTGCATTTAGTGCAACTCCTTACTCAATTCCAGTAACTTATGCAAATGGACAATTAGATCCTAGTTTTGTACCAAGTAGTGTAACTGCTAATAATGCATTAGCTCTTAATAGCTTTTCAACTGCATTTAGTGCAACACCTTACTCAATACCAGTTACACAAACTAATGGACACTTAGATCCTAGTTTTATTCAGAATACATCATTAACTCAATCCGTATCTAGCTCCTTTACATTACCATTAACTGGAGCTACTGTATACTTCTGTTATGCTACAAATGAGAACATAACCGTATCATTAACAGATGCAGTATCTGCTATATCAAATAATTATGCACCTATCTTTACATTTAAGAAAGCAGATACTACAACTAATACAATAACGTTACAACCTACTAATTCAGAGACTATAGATGGACAACCAACTTACGTATTATCAACACCCTACCAAGTAGTTAGAATAATATCTAATGGTCAGAATTGGTATATAGTATAAAATTAGAGGAGAACTAAAGTGCAACGAAAGTACGGACTAAAGAAATCACCAAATAGACATTTACGACAATCATATTCTCATATTCTAGGAGAAGTTCAATTACCTCCTGTGGTAGATCTAAGGCCAGATTTTCCAGAATGTTATGACCAAGGAGAATTTAATAGTTGTACTGCTAACAGTATTGGAGCATCAATACATTATCTAATTGGAAAATATGAAGCAACTCCTTCTAGAATGTTCATTTATTATAATGAGCGAGTGAAGCAAAATACTCAAAACCAAGATGAGGGTAGCACTTTACAAGCGGGTATAGAAACTTGTGAACAAGTAGGTGTATGTCCAGAACCAGTTTGGGAATATAGTCAAAAACATTTATTTATGCCTCCTAATCCTGACTTGTTAAAAGCGCCATTAGTAAAGATTACGAAAGCTGAAACAGTAAATACTTTTGATGAATTAAAACATTCATTAGCTATGAAGTTTCCAGTAGTAATAGGTATAGTAGTATTCCAATCATTTGAAAGTGAACAAGTTGCTCAAACTGGTATAATGGTAATGCCACAACCTAATGAGCAAACTTTAGGTGGACATGCTTTATGTGTAGTAGGTTACGATGATTCGAAGCAAGCACTGATAGTAAGAAACAGCTGGGGAATTGAATGGGGCTTAGATGGCTATTTTTATATGCCTTATAACTTTGCTCAGAATCCAAATTATTGTTGGGATTGGTGGAGTATTCAAGCAGTAGCTTCGCCAATCAATTTCTAAATAATCACAAAACTTTAAAATAGAGACTCGGAAGAGTCTCTATTCTATTTTATGGTTTCTAATAATTATTATCTGCTACTTGCATATAAGATACACCGAGGGATTTCCACATCTTAATTGTTTGTGAGTTATCATCAACAGCACTTACACATTTAGATCTTTCTTCTTCAGCCATTTCTAAAAACCATTGTTTCTTCAGTTGATCACCTGGAGTAAAATCTCCCTCTTTTCTCATCCTGATTGTTATATGTGACATATAATCTTTACCGATGTTTTCTTCCAACCATTTTATAGTCTGTTCTTTAACTATTTCCGATCTTCCAGTAAAGATTTTAATTTGGTAAGAAGAATCAATGAGATCACGTAAGAGTTCTATAACGGGTGTATTTGGTTTATCATAGATACACGCTTTGTAGAACTTATCCCATTTGTCTTTATCGTTGGATTCTAGTATCTCCAATCTATGATCGATTAATGCTAGTGTACCATCTAAGTCAAAGATATAGTATTCTCCTTGTTTTGGTTTATTCATTTTCATCACCGCCCTTAAATGATGAGTGTGAGTTATAACTTTGTTTACACGATAGATCAGTAGTAAACGTAACCCCATTCTTTTCTAAAGCTAGACGATAGTAATCCCAGAACTTTTCTAATTTAAGATTAAACAAACCACAGAAAGTATCGTTGTCTACCTCTATTATAAAGGAATTCTCTTCAGGAAACTCCTTACTGTAAACAACCTCAATAGATTGAACACCTTCGTATTTAGTTAACTTTTCTATTTCGTTAGCAATCTGACTTATGTTTCCCATAGGTTTACCTTCTGCGATTTCTTCAAAGTCTTTTTGATCCTTAGGACTTAGCGTACGTAATAAACCAAAAGTAGATTCTAATTTGAGAATCTTCCGTATTCTATTATAGAGTTCATCATAGGGAAGATCTCTACTATCAAAGTCAATAATAGTATAATAACCATTGAGGATTTGATTCAGTATTTGCTCCTTATCGATATCTTGCAAGCCTTCTTCCTGGATTATCTGATCTATTATTTCAGATATCCCCTCACTCATTTCTTTATACAACATTCTTATACCTCCTTTAACAATAACATTTCTACTAATTGTCTAGTAGTTTCGTGTAAAATCATATTATCTTTATTTGTTTGATACCAGTTTCTAACTTCAAGTAATGGATCTTCTTTTGGACTAATAAGACCTAATGCTCTACTTGCTCCTATCCAATCACATACCATTTCTATGAGATATTGATAAGGTATCTCTTGTGGTTTTATGTTACCACTATCTTCAATCAAAACCCAATACTGCCAATGATGCTTATTACGTTTTTGATGGCGTAACCAAGCTAAATCTAGTTTTCTACTGATCTCTGTTTGTTTATATTCTGGATAGTCACCATAGAAGTAGTTTGCATAAGCAATGAATTCATCTGGAAGGAATTTACTAAGATCGTGCGTAATTCCTCTCCAAATGAATCCCCTCTTTAGACATTCAACAAAGACATAATACTTATGCTTAAGAAGATACTTTAAATAACGTAAATACTTCATTGCCGTTACTCGCATTTAGAATATCCACAAGATGTACACACATAACATCCACCTTGTCTAATTAATGTCTTTTCCCCACATTCTGGACAAGTTTCATATTCAGTTGTTTTCTTATCGGTAGGTAAGAACTTAACTAAGATACGTCTTAATATAGAAGGCAGATCATACATCGCATAAGCAGAGCCATCCAATTGTTTGATGATCTCTTCTAGTGGAATATTATATCTTAGATCAAGTGAAAGCAATCTACACATTGAATCCCAATAACCTTGTCTCTCTAAGAATAATGTTGAATTAAAATTACCTTTTTCTAATCCTGCTTCTTTAGGTACTTTGGTAAATATTTCTAAAGGACGTATTCCATCTTCATCTTTTCTTACTGTGACAGTTATATACGTCTTTATGTTATTCTTCCAACGTACTCTATATCTTCTAGCTTCTTCTAGATCTTTAATACCTTCTTTAACTAAAGGTATCTCAACTTCTTCATCTTCACTATCTGTTGTCTTTTCTGTTGATTGTAATATTCCACCTAGATTACAACCATCTCTATAAACTGTTACTCCTTTTAGATTTAACTTATGAGCCATTATATAAAGTTCGAAGATATCATCTACTGTAGTAGAATTTGGTAGATTAACTGTAGATGAAATACTATCTGTTGTAAATTCCTGACATATTGATTGCATCTTTAATCTTTGTTTGTAATCTAAAGCGTGTGATTCTACATAGTGATACTTTTTCAATAGTTGATCTTTATCTAGATCTAAATCCTCTGGTTTATTCTTTACTAGATAATTGAATAATGTAGGATGTATAATTCTAACGTCTTTATCTATTAAGTTACTCTTACGTGTATATTCAAACATAAATAAAGGTTCTATACCACTAGTGCAATTATCCATTACTATTGATATAGTACCTGTTGGAGCAATAGTAGATAGACTTATATTTCTCAGACCATATTTAATCATATCGTGTTCTAAGTTTAAGTCCTCTTTATTTTGTTTAAATAAGTTCTGAAAATATTTATGCTTTGCAAACTTTAATCTATTTGTCTCATCTTGTAGTGCAGGGCAAGCTCCTTTTCGTTTTGCTAATTCTAATGAAGCTTTAGTTTCAAATAAAGCTTTTCTTAGCATAACATTTTTAACTTGAGCAAGAGATTCATCATTACCATAATCAACATTTAACATAGCTAACATATCCGCTAAACCTGTTATACCTAAACCAATCTTTCTTCCATACTTATTAACTTCTGTTTGTTCTTCTAATGGGTGTTTATTTAAATCAAGTATAATATCCATAAATTCTACAGCCACTGCTACATCTTTTGAAAATCTAGTAAAGTCAAAGTAAGCATCTTCTGTAAAAGGATTCTTAACAAAGTTATGTAATACTAAAGCACCAAGATTACAAGAATCATAATTAGCTAATATTTCTTCACCACAAGGATTCAATCCTCTTGGTTTAAGTCTTTCAATCACTGACATAGGAGTATGATCAATAACTGTATCCCAAAATGATACTCCTGGTTCTGCAAATGACCAAGCACTATATGCTATTTGTTTCATTAATTCTTTTGCTTTAACAGTTTTGTAATGATTGAGTTTACCCTTGTATACAGATAAATCACCATCCCAATTTTTAAACTCTGGATCATCTACATCAGGAAAGACTAAATCCCAATCAGCATCTTTTTCCACTGCTTCCATAAATGCTTTAGTTAACTTAACTGAAATATTAGCCCCTGTTATCTTAGGTAATGTATTATTTAATGCGTCTCTTTCAAAGACTTCTTCAGGATTAGATTTTGACTTAATAAAATCTTCTACATCTGGATGCCAAATTGCATGAGTAAATATACTAGCCCCTCTTCGTCCATTTTGACCAATTGTTTGAGTTGCATTACTAAATAGAGGCATAAAAGAAACACTGCCAGAAGATGTTCTAGAAGCATTATCAACCTTAGTATCTTTTGGTCTTAGTATTTCAAAAGAGTTTCCTACTCCTCCTCTCCAACTAAAGACTTTCATATTCTTAGCAATAGCTTTACCAATACCCTCAATAGAATCTTGCTCTATGGGTATATAGTAACAATTGGACATACTAACTTTCTTATTAGAACCAAGACCAAAAAGAATTGAACCTCCTGGAATAAAAGTATTGAAGAGCATCTCATCTACAAAATAATCTACATCAGAAAAATCAGTTTTGTCTTTTAAGATTCTCCTGAATCTTTCTTTAATGTCTTGTAGTGAGTGTTCATCTTCTTGTAAGTATTTCTTTGCAATGATTGATTCAACAAAGTTGTTATTCTCTTTGAGAATAGACTCAATTTCTTTCGTATCCATATTTTATACCCCCTGTGATTTTATTTCTTGTAGATATTCTTTTATGTCGTTCCAAAGTCTATTTATTTCTTTCTTTAAATAGTAAGGAATATAAGCTCTTGGTTCTAATCTACTATAATCAAGAGCATAAATATAATGATTCTTACCTACTTTTTCAACTAGTATAAGTTCTTTTACATCTTTTATAAGTAGATCGTCTCCCTTTTTATAAATAACTTTTATAAATCCAGGTACAGCAATGACTTTACCTGGAACATATACGTCTGAGGTATTTTTTCTAATATCAAAATTGTCTATAACTACATAGATCCAATTTCTTACTACGTCTTTTTTTCTCATAATACCCACCCATTCGTATTAAAAATCTTGAGAATATTCAATATGAATTTTTAATCTAGGATTTCTAACATAACTTAAGAACTCGTTATATACTTCTTCTTCTACTGGTTCTTTCGGAGTACAATAAGACTTAATTGTGACATCTAAGTTCGACCACTCTCTACAATCTGGATCAAGTGAAACTCCAAGATAAAGAGTAGTATTCTCCCCAAAAATCTTACGAATACATTTTGCCATATTTTGAATAGCTAGTATTAAATTGCGATCAAAAAGTAAAAAGGTTTTAACTAAGTTGGATTCAAAGGTATAATCTTTTTCTAACTCGTTTAAGATATTATTTATGCTATCTACACCAAACTCTTTTATGTGATTTAGGTCGGTGAGATTATCTGCAATTTGATCCTTTATGTATATTACCCTATCAAAAAGAACATCTTTTAAAATATGATCTGCACTTGATATAGGTATTTGTTGTAGTTTAGTATAGACGTCATTAAGTATGGAATCGATTAATTCTACATTATAAAGTATTGACGTGAGCAAAGAGCTATCTTCTTGATGTTTTTCTTCAAATAGTTTAGTCATTTTCTCTTCTTTATTTTCCTTCTTCTCTTTGTAGACGGCAATAATATCAGTGTAGTTAATTATAAAACGACGAGTCCAATTACCCCTACGTTCCAAAAGTATAGCGTTTTCTAAGTTAACTTTTACTCTATCACCTACCCTTAACATATACTCGAGGTTCTCAGGTAATTCAACAATAGTAGCGTCTGCATATGCAGGTCTTTTATCGTTACTTGGATATACCTCTACGAATACGTTATCATTCAACGGTTGCAGCATTTTAATACCTCCCTATTTATTTACTCTATTATAAAGAATGCAAAACAAACGAAGTCTCACACTGGAGACTTATTTTTTAGATACTATTTAAACAAGGTTAATGAGTGTACTTATCATTATGCCCTGTGTGCAAAATTACAATAATAAATGTAACCCTTTATCACGAGTTTAAGGAGTTCTTCTTGCTTCTTAAATAGGCAAAATAGCTCGTCCAATCGTATCCAAGTATACTTATCAACTTCTTTATATTGACAAAATACTAGATATAGCTTTAAGGTATAGTGTAATCTAATACCAGAACCTACAATAGCGTTATATTCAGTTGAACCTAGATACTTAGAAATAGTTCCTATTAAGTTCAATTGGGATAAGAATTGTTTAGGCTCTTCAGTTGTTTCAGGTAGTATTTTATTCCTTACTAAGAAATAGGGTATATTATCTTTTTCACCAATAATCAAAAGTCCATTCTTAGGATCTAATTCAGCCATCTATATAACTCCTAGACTACTGTGTTATCTATAATCTTTTTATTTTGAACAGTAAAGCTACCTGAAACATTATACTCAATAGTAGCAAATCCATGATTCCAATTATTAACAATTGAATAAGGTAGTACCAATGATGATAAACAACCAACACTAGTACAAATGTGAGTATCTCCATTCAATATACGTTGTGTATATTCTTGAGAAGTATGATGATGACCCATTATAACATTAGCTTGTGTCTTTAGATATATTAATCTAGCAATGTTTACAGCATTCCAATTCACTCTAACTTCATGACCATGTAAATGGTATAAATGTCCTATCTTGAATGGTTGACCTACTTTCATAATAATATCGTGATTGTTAATCCAAATGATATTTGATTGATCTAGTCTTAATAGATTAGATACAGATAGTTCATCTAAGTTCCAAAGTTCAGGAGCTTTTGTTTGTACGAATCGCTCTAATCTAAATTCATGATTTCCTTGAATATAAAATATTTGTGCTTTTGGAAATCTGTTTCTTAGATCAGCTAGGAATGTTCTAGCATATTCTATTTCTTTTTTGAGATCTCTTTGATTTGGATCACGTACGAAGTTACTAACACTTTCAAAGTCAACCAAATCACCACCAATAACTATCTTGTCAAATCTCTCTTCATTAGTATAGTTCCACATTGTTTCTAGGGCTCTAGAATCTGATTGAGGTATATGAAGATCACCAAAGAATAATTCTCTTTCTACATTTGATTTAATCTGAAAAGAGAAATGTTTTTCATAGTTCTTAACTACTTTACGAATGTAGGTTGTGCTCTTTACTCCAAGTGTCTTTTTAATCTGAGGTATTGAATAACCTCTTTGAAAAAGATTTAAAATAACTTTTTGACGTTCTGTCACTTAAAAGTACCTCCTTGAAATTAAATGTGAAAAATGAACCTACCTAGAAGTTCTAGAATTAGTAAAAACACTGAAGCACCTAAACTTAGAATCCCCCACTTGATTCGATTAAAAGTCGATGTAAGAGAGTCTCTAAACGTGGTTATATCTTCTTTTAAATCATTAAGGTCTTTTCTAAGATCTTTAATATCTGATAATATACCTGTTAGGGTAGAAGTTTGACATTTAGCGTGCTCATCTTTTAGTTTCTCAAACTCTTTTTGAATTGTATTTATATCTTGTAACATCGTAGGCTGTGATTCTGTTTTAGAGTTTAACTTTTGTAAATGATCGGCTAATTCGTTGTATTTGGCGGTTATATTATCTAAGTTCATTTGAAGTTTTACTACGTTGATATTGAGGGCTTCAAGTTTATCTTCATTTTCCTGGATGACTCTTATAAGGTCTTGAGGTTGATTTAGTATCACCCTGATTACCTCCCCTATTCCTTTAATATAGTAAATTGTTCCACTGTGAGGATAATGGGGAGCATAAAAAATTATTTAACTCCAAAAGAAGGCTTTTGTACGTTAATCTCTCTTTTTGGAGTTGATGATTGAAGTGAACGTAAATATGCTATAATCTTTTCATGATTCTCATGAATAGTTTGAATATCCTCTTTTATCACATTTACATCATCTTGAATTGATAAAAGTTTCTTCTTATCTTCTTCTACAAGTTTAATGAGATAATCAATTGTGGTCATTTTAGTTCCTCCATTACTCTGGTATTTGAACTTCACCGTTCATTGATGTTTCATATTTTTTAATCATCATTTGCATTTCTCTTGCTATCTGTCTAAAATGGTCATGTACGTTCATTTCTTTACTAGGAATAACAATCGTATACACAGTTATATCATTTTTAGAACCTAATCTGTGGATTCTAGCTTTCACTTGTTCTAGAGTACTTGCTCTCCATGGATAGTTTAATACGATCATAGTATCAGCTTCTTGTAAATTTAAGCCAACAGATCCGACATCACTCATACTTAATACTTTTATATTTTCATTATCTAGAAATCTCTTAACGGCTTCATTTCTCATTTCAGAACTTAATTCACTAGTGATAATCTCATAATCAAAATCACAATGATCACTTAGATATTTTGTATCTTGTTGTAAAGCAGGAACTATAGTAGAATAGATAACAGACTTATATGATTTATTTATTATCTTGCAAAACGTAGATATATTAGATTTTATCACTTGATCTATTATTTCAATACGCCTTTGTACTAGTGTATTCATTAATAGGGATAAATATTCTGATATATTAAAGTTACGTTCTTTGACAGGTACTCTTCTTAGAAAGTCTCTCTCTTCTTTTGTTAGGTCTAAGTCTAGAGATAGCAGGTAGTTAATTCCCTCTTCTATGTTGGTTTTCCAGAGCTGTTTAAATTTATTTTGTTGATTCTTATCTAACTGTTTAAGAATCTTTTTAAATAACTCATCTCTAGTTTTGAAGTATTGTTTTTGTCTTTTATCAATTGTAGTTTGAAATTTATCTAAGACTTCTTCCCTAATCGAAGGCCATTCATATCTTTCAATATGAGGTACTTTTAAAGTTAATGTAATCTCTTTTTTCTGCGGTAACTTAATATCTGTATCTTGATAAGTTAGTGTCTTGAAATAATAAGTAAATCTAAATTTTGCTAATGCTTTACTTTGCTCAGGATTATTCATAAAAATACTAATCCATAATCTCCAAAGATCAACATTAACATTAGGATCCAAAATAATAAGATAAGGAATTACTTCCTCAATTTTTGATATAATAGGTGTTCCTGTTAATAGAACGATATCTGATATATTAGAATGCTTACTAAGAAGTTCAATTAGATGTTGAGTACGTTGCGTACTCATATTTCTTAAGTAATGAGCTTCATCAACTATCATTCCTACGTTACCAGATAAGAATGATTCTGGTATTTGACTAATTCTCTCATAATTAATAAGCAACCATTTACAATCACTATCAGGATTATATTTACATACTTTTTGATTATACTGCGTTAGTGTTTCATACCATTGCTCTATTAAAGACTTAGGAACTATTACTACAACTCTTTCTTTCTTTCTAGCCAATTGAATTGCAATACTAGTTATCGTCTTTCCTAAACCCATTTGAAGATTGAGTAGATTACCCCTAAGATAAAGTTTAGGAACATCAGTAGCATATTTTTCTAAGGTTGATTTTTGATAATCATATAATTTGATTCCAGCTTTTTCTATTGCAGAATAATCCATAGAAAGAGGCGTAGCATTAAAGAGTTCTTTTACCCAAGTTTGCTCTTTGATAAGATTAGCAAAGTCTTTATAACCAAGTTGATAAAATATAATGTAAAACTCTAAAGCGAAGAATGTATCAAAGTAAAGATAGTCTTTATGAAAGATTAAGAATTTAGGATGCTTTTCTACTTTTGCAAGAGCACCCATTATATTAACATCAAGTTTCTTTAGTATACGTGCTCTTAGTTTATTGAAATTAAGAGGACCTATTTTGATTAGTCTTCCTCGTATTTCAATACTCTTATCTGCCATTATTAACTCCCTCGTTATATAAAGAATTGTTCAACTATCAGTGATTTGCATTCTTATTAGTAGGGAGAACTAATAATTACAAGGAGGTTAGAGTGTATATAGAAATCCAGGATGAAAATTGGGCTCAGTTCAGAGATATTAATGATAAAATCCTTTGGGAGAAGATAAGAAAGTTTCTATCTTATTCTACTCCTACTTACTTTGGTGGTAAAGTACATTATCAAAGAGTCTTCTTAGTTCATGGTATTACTAAGAAGTTCTCTGTAGGTTTAATACCACTTTTACTATCTAAGTTTCCTTCATTGCAAGTTGTAGATAAAAGACCAAAGCATGAAAAGTTAACAATACCATTAAATGATGAGCTTGAAGAATATCAAAGGACAATATTAGAACAAGCACTAAGAGTAGAAAGAGCAGTTATTACATTACCTACAGGTTCTGGTAAGTCTTATATGATATCTTATCTTTGTACTCAAATACTAGAAAAGTATCCCGATAAACAAATTTGTATTGTAGTACCTTCAATAGAAATACTACATCAAATTAAGAAAAATTTACCTAGTGATAAAACAGGATTAGTTTGGAGTAATAAACAAGAAACAGATAAACCAATTATTATAACCACAGGTCAAACTTTGAATTCTAGATTTGATGAATTTAACGTAGATAAGATATTAGAAAATGTATCTATATTAATAACGGATGAAGCTCATCATGTAGGTTCAAATACTTTTTATAAGATTTCATTTCTATTTCCAAAGGCTTTTATTAGATTAGGATTTAGCTCTACACCTAAAGGTAGGAGTGATGGTGCTGATTTAAAGATAGTAGGTGTATTTAGTAGCACGTTTCTTAATGTAGATTCAAAGCAAATATCACGTATTGTTCCTGTGGAGATATTAATGATAAAATACCCTGTTACTACATCAGGTCTATGTATTAGTATGGAATACAATGACCTACTTGATTTTGAACCTAGAAAGCAGGCGATTATCCAGATAGCAAAAAGACTCAGTTCTTCTGAGTTAACGTGGTTAATGTTCGTTGATAGACTATCGCTTGGAGAGGAGCTTTCTAAGGCATTGGATGTTCCTTTTGTGAATGCTAGCAATCCAGATAGGCGAGATCTGTTCCAACAATTACAAGAAAAGAAAATACTAGGTGTAATTACCACAGTAGGTAAAGAAGGTTTAGATATAATTTCTCTTTCAAGTATTATAAACACTAGTCGTATTTCAACACCTATTGATTTGATACAAAAAGTAGGACGAGTAAGAAGACGAGCAGAAGATAAAGACCAAGCACTCGTAATAGACTTTTACGACGATGTGACTGACAACGTATTGAACTGGACTAAGAAACGAATGAGTATTTACAAACAAGTTGGAAATGTAACTGTTGGAAATTTATGAAAAATAAAATTATCCAACTATGCGTTGGATAATTATTTATGTAAAAGTTTTCTATTGCTTTTTTAAGTTCCGCCTAAAAAGTCCTCTAGGGAATTTGTACCACCTGTTGAAGCAGTCGGAGTAGTTTCTGCTTTAGTACCTGTTGAAGCAGTCGGAGTAGTTTCTGGTTTAGTTCCTGTGGTTGAATTAGTTGCATTAGGTTCCGCATTATTCTCTTCTTCACCTGTACCTAATCCAAACTCAGAATTCTCTGATTGATTTTCTTCAGCTTGATTAGGTTTCGTTGGTTTAGTTAGAATATCTTGAATCTCTTGCATTGGTAGATATCTATTTAACATTGTTATAGTTAATTCAGTCTTATCTACGGTTGGTAATAGACTTGTAATCTTTTCTATCACGTTAGTTACATTTTCAAGTATCTCGTTTGTATTTTGGAATTGTAATGAGATAGGTGGATAGAAATTAACTGGAACTTTCTCTAATTGAGCAATTTCAGCTTCTCCATAAATTAGTTTCCATAGTTTTCTTATTAGACTATTAAGTGATGCACTAAATACTTTCTGTAATTTTACAACACGTTTTGCCCATTGTAAATCTTGGCTAGTTAGTGAATATTTTAATGTATCAGTAATATCATCACTACTACCCGCTAGTTTACTATATGGTATTCCTAAACCCCTTATGAGAGATTTCATAAGGAGTTCAACATCATCTACTTGGTTTTGTAATCCACCAGGATTTGTTTGTTCTATTTCAAGTGAAGGTTCTCCATTAATAACTGGTATGTAATAATCTTCAAACATACCCATTTCTGCAAAGATTGTATCTATATTATTAATATCTCTTAGGGCTGTCTCTTTCTGTTTCGTAACACGTATAATACTTTGTATATAATTACTTGTATCTTCTTTATTAGCCCCTGCATTAATCTTAAAGATTCTATGCTCAGGACTTCTAATTAAACGATACATTATTAAAGCATATTGAGCACTAATAATATATTTACCCAATAATGCTACTGGAGCAAAAACACTAGCACCATAAACCTTACTATCAATACTTGGTACTTTGAAATGTTCTAACTTATCTGGAGGATAGAATGCAACTTGTTGTTCTACATAACTTTCGCCATCTTTTTTAGTCTTACTTCGTTTATAGAATAGGGTAGCTAGATCTAATCTAAGTGATTCATTATCCTTAAGTGCATTTGATAATTGGGGCATAGCTTGTTTTAATTGATCTACAAATGTAGATACTAATTCATCAATTTGATGTTGTTGTTGAGTTGACGAAGTAGAACTATAAGATAGTGTCTTCGTAACTATATTTGCTCGCCCTAGTAATTGTTGTTCAGGATCTCCTGTTTCAGAGAATACAAGATAACCTAATAGTATACCCCTATAATCAATAGGGATAACAGACCAAGGATTAATTTGTGATAGTTTCACTATTGTTAGTGATTTAGAATCATCATCAGATTCAATTAATTTTTGAACTGATTCTGTTAATGTTTGAGGAGTTATAAGTTGACCTTTCTTACGATCAACAAGAATAGAATCTTCAGTTAATAGATTACCTATATCTGCTTTATTTTCTGTAAGTACATATGTACTCATATTAATATTATTATTTGCATCTACTTCGTATGATTCAGTAAAGAATTTTACCTTACTATCAGTCATTAATTTTAGTTCTTTATTCACATTGATTAATTCTAAGCTAACAAAGTAATCACCAAATAAAAGAGTATTTTGAACAACAGGATAGATAAGCTCTTCTAATTTAAATTCAGTTAATACAGCTTTAAGTTTTTCTACAGTAACATCAACTTCATTATTTGTATTAGAAATTTTAAGTGATGTCTTTAGTGTACTATCAGGACTTAATATATCGTCTACATATATTTGTAATGCTTGAGCTACTTCTGGTAACTTATTGACAAGAGATAGATATAATTGATAGCGTCCTATTCTATCATTAGCTACACTTAGTGTAAATAGTTCGTCTTGTAAACCATGAAGAATACTATTAATAGATCCAGTGCCAGTATCTTTACCATTGCCCTTACTTTTCTGGAGTAAATCCCAAATTGAAGTAAATAAAGTTTCAGTCTTTGCATTATGATAATCAAGACTCTTAACTCTAGTAATTAGATTATC
>Ga0078972_1004603_pt1 | contig 37177 bp, 31 predicted proteins | sample YelNatPaOPGAMG01_FD_67568 | JGI IMG/M metagenome (GOLD analysis project Ga0078972, IMG submission 67568) | Hot spring thermophilic microbial communities from Obsidian Pool, Yellowstone National Park, USA - OP-RAMG-01 (SPADES assembly) (version 2) | ecosystem: Environmental > Aquatic > Thermal...
GTTTTAAATTTTTTTTTTGAAAGGGGTTGGGGGGGGGCTCACCCCCAAATTGAAAGGGGGGGGGAAGGGCGTCCCCCCAAAAAAAAAGGGGGGGGGGGGGGGGGGGACTACTAATAGTAATGTGCTTAAAGCACTTTGTGCTTGATAGCACTTTCTTATAAGTATTTGGAGAGTGTAGAGAGGCAAAAACCTCTTACTCTAAGGAAAGGAGTGAAGAGGGGTTGTACCCCCCCCCCTCAATAAAATTGGGTGGGTGGGCGGGAGTGCTTAATACACCTTCTTAATTAAGTGCTTAAAGCACACGGTGCTTAAAGCACGCGGTGCTTAAAGCACAAAAATTTTTCAACACAGTCTTTTAAAGTGTTGAAAATAAATTTCATTTCCTAAATAATTCTTCAAGGTAGTTGATGAGGATAATAAAGTTTAAAATGTTTTATTTTAGGGGGTAGAAAATGAGAAGATTTTTGCTAACATTTTTATTGGTGATGATATTTCCCTTATTCCTTTTTGGCGTTAGTGTAAGGGAAATAAAAGAACTCGGGTTGTCTGCGACACTTCTTGATGATGGTAATGTAGAGATAAAAACACCTTACATTAAGTTTACCGTTTCACCTAAAAACGGCGGTAGAATAATGTCTGCCATTGATCTAAAAACAGGACAAGAGATGGTTGAAACTTTTAATGAAAACGACCCAAAAACAGGTGGATCTTTTTACGATGTATTGGATTTCCTTTGGCCAGGTACTGCCGAAAGGCAATATGCACTAGAAAATTGGGGGGTCTCCACTGATAAAAAGGAAGCTTTTGTTCAAGTTTCATACACAATAGGTGATGAATCAGAAAAAGCCAAAGGCTTGAGGGTGAGAAAGTACTTCAAAGTGAACTCTATGGACCCTAGAATAGAAGCAACGGTAACTGTTGAAAATGTATCTTGGGAAGAAAAGAAATTCTCTTACTGGCATCAAACAAGACCTATACTCGGTAATGTTAGTAACACCAATAAAACTATATACCTTGACATACAAGGGGAATCCGGTACTATAAACTTCGAGCCCGGTTCTGGTGGTAGAGGTGATATACTGACTGAGGGGAATTACTTTGGATTTATCTCTCCATTCTCTTCAAACTCACTTCTCATAGTTGTTGACCCAAATAGCGTTAGCAAATTTTGGACTTGGCACGATGTAAAACTACCTACTTTTGACATAATTTTTAAAGAAGTTAAGCTAGCACCAGGTGAAAAGAAAACATACTCCATAGATTGGGCTATTCTACCCTCACTACCATTCATAAGTTACGCTGACAAGAAAACAGGATTAGTTGTAGGATTAAATGTGTACGATGTCTCAACATCAAAGGCTACCATTGATTTCCTCGTTTCTGCCTACAAAAGCGAGATTCTCAATCAGATGGATAAATTGTATGTTGTTTTTACATTTGAAGATTCACTAGGTAAAGTTATCTCTCAACTCACTGAAACAAATGTTTTCGCAATCCTACCCTATTCTATAGACAAAAAAAGTATAAAAGTTAATTTACCGAATGTTAGAGGTGGTTATTATTATATAAGGTCTAGCGTTTTCGATAGCGGAGGTAACCTTCTCTTCTCAACAAGAAAATCTATAAAGATAGGTCAAATCACAATTCCCAATTTTGATAAAAAATTGAGAGTTGCATTTATTTGGACATTACACCAACCTCTGTGGGATGATCCCAAAAAGGTCAAGCAAAATATATCTAGTTTCTTACCTATATACTCAAAGATAGTTGAACTTTACTCCAAGAGAAACACTCCAGTCAGCATTAGCATGACTGGTAGTCTACTTTATCAACTCGCTTATTATTACCCAAAGCAACTTGCTGATTTCAAGAAGCTATTTCAAGGTAAGAATGTTGAGCTTTTATTAACATCCTTTTCCTATTCTCTACTCCCATTTATAAATGATGAAGAGGTTTATAGAAGCATAACCCTTGATAGAGACTTTAAGGACAATTACTTAGGTATCCAAGGAATACAAGGTGTTTGGCTTCCAGAAATGGCTTTTTCTGAAAATATCATAAAACCCCTCCTTAGGTATGGGGCTAGTTGGATTGCATTAGCTGACATGGCTGTAGACAACGGATATGCAGGAATGGGGCTTGATTATCACATACCTTATAGGATACTTAGCAAGTTCGGTCCAATAAACGCAATTATAGTTGACACCAAAGCCTCAAGAATCCTTTATAAGAAAACTGATAGATCAATTGATGAATTCATACAGTACTTGATTAGTATAAATGAAAACAACAAAGGCGATGCCATTATTGCTATTGCCGACAACGGTGAATCTATTGGAGATGGTATCTTCATGAACAAATTACTAGATGCATTAGAAAAAATACCATGGATCAGAATTGTTAAAGCATCAGATGTCTTTAAGGAAACAACACCCATAAAAGACTTACTAGCCGAAAAGATAAGTGGTAGCTGGTACTACGATCCAGAAGAGAAAAAGAGCTCTTTTAGGCTATGGTTTGACTCAAAGACAAAAAAAGAAATGTGGGATTTGTGCGAATCCACTGCCAAGGATGTTATAAAAGTTATGGACAGTTTCAAACAGGCTGAAGATGTAGGTGTTGATACCTCTTATCCCAGTTACCTTTATGATTCTGCATGGAGACACCTCATAATAGCAAGGGATTCAGGTTGGATATGGATGGGATCCCAAGTCGGTGTAGACAGGATTAAAAGCGAATTAAATCAATCAAAATTCTATCTTAAAGATATATACGATTCTTTAATCTCATCAATCAGAGGAACAATCCCTAAGAACGCTCCTAGGTTTACAGATAATGCAACAAATATCAGTGCTGCTGACTTTGAAAACATAAAGAGCTCCGCTAAAGATAAGATCTTGGATGTCTCAAGCTTTGTAGTTAAACCCAAAAACCCCTCTGCATCCTCATTTATTTCTGTTAAGGTCGTTATGGGGGATATCTATGAGTTTTTGGATTTTTCAAAGGCTAAAGCGATATTCTCAATAAATGGAGAACCAAAATACTTTGAGAAACCTGTAAATTTCGAATACAATGGTGAAATCATCGTTAATCTTGGGATTCCCACCACTGAGAAGGCATCTGTCGATGTTTACTTTTTATTTGAGAGTTTCAGCAAGAAAAAACAGTTAGTTGGTCCATTCACACTTAAGGTAGAGTAAGAAAATTTGATAAGAGGGGGATTGCACCCCCTCTAAATTAAAGGTTACTTTTCCTTCTTGACTTCAACGGTAACTTCACCAGTCATTTTTTTACCACTATCGGTAACAACCACACATGTAATATAAGCCAACCCAGAAGGAGCTTTCAATAACTTCGCCTTTATAGATCGCCCTTTGCCTTCAACAGTTGTAAGGGATATTTCTTTATCCGATTTCCATGTTGGAGCGATAATCACTTCGTTCCCCTTTTCATCCATCCCCTTCGCTGTCAATATCACTTCTTCACCAACAGACATCTTCACACTAGTTAGTCCCGGCCCTGTACCTGCTTTTTCCCCTTGGTAAATTGCTATAACACTTAAGGTATCTGCTGCTTGACTAAAAGCAACAAAGGTTATAGCCAATACCATCAATGTCGCAAAAATTAATCTCTTCATACACACCTCCTTATGCAAGAGATAATAAATCATCTCAGTAAGATTTTCAATCAATTTCATCTACGCATCCTAAATTAAGAAAAAATTTTTGGTCCACCAAAAGAGCATGTTTCTTAACGAAGCCTCAAGAAAACTCTAGAAATTTCGTTTGTGAAAAAGTTCTTTTCGAAAATTTTATAAATTAGAAATTTTACAAATTAGAAATTTTACAAATTTTTTACAAATTTTTTATGAAAAATTATCAATTTAGATTAAAATTTAAAAGTATGAGAAAGTACAGTATTCTGTTCTTATGTGTCGAGAATGCCGGAAGGAGCCAGATGGCTGAGGCTTTCGCTAGAAAACTTTTAAGTGATATAGTTGAACCTTATAGCGCAGGTTCAAGACCAGCTAGTGAAGTAAATCCTCTTGTTGTTGAGGCTATGAAAGAAGTAGGTATTGACATTTCAGACAAAAAACCTAAGGGATTTAAAGATTTACCCAAGGAAATGATTTTTGATTTTGTTGTAAATATGGGGTGTGGTGATACTTGTCCTTATTATCCTTCTAGAGGGACTATTGATTGGAATATACCTGATCCAAAGAATAAAAACTTTGAAAAAATAAAAACAATAAGGGATTTAATAAAGGATAAGATCATTGAGTTAGGGGAATACATTAGGAAACTTTGAAAAAAATTTTTACATACTTGAAAATCTCTTAAAGATTTACTATAATTTTAATATAAGGGGGCGATTTGGGCTCGACGGGGTAGTGGCGCTACTGAAGATCATGCCGGGGTCTCCACGTTAGAGAGAAAAAACAAAGAATAAGTGCCAACGAAGAATTGGCTCTTGCAGCTTAGCGCTGTAAGCCCTAACTTACTGATTGCCCTTCTAGGTAGGTTAGGGTCGTTAGAGGGGCTAGGTTACTTCTTCGCCTAAAAGAAGTAACTGAAAACAACACTAGGCTGTGGCTAACTGAAAACGCCTATCTTGTCAGTTAGTCGAGATATTTCGGTAGGATAAGCATGTACAAATCTTCAGGTGTGCCTTTCCTCGGACAGGGGTTCAATTCCCCTCGCCTCCACATGTTAAAACAACTGATCTATGTATTCTATTTTCAACATCCTTTCAAAGCTCGGTCTAAAGGAGTATGTAAACACAAGAGATATACCTAAAGATCTAACAGGAGAAAATTTTATCTCCGCAAACACAAAAGTGTTTGATATTTTATCTTCTAATGGAATTATATTATCAATACCGAGAAATACCTTCAGAAATTGTGAAAATTGTATATCCGTAGAAGCAAAAAAAGATGAGTTCAGCACACTTGCATCTGCAAATGGGATAAAAGGAAATCTATAACCTACTACTAAATCTGAATAGTTAAACAAAGATTTGTATTTTATGGAAAGAGGAATGATTAATCCATACAAAATTTTAGCATAGTAATCAGGGGTAAATGCTCTACTACTCTCACCGTAAGAAAAGTTATCTAGAGCTAGCGCTAAAGAAACCCCCTTATATTCATCAACCAACTTAACCTTTAATGTTGCTAGCGGTATTGTTGCACTTACACTACCACTCCCGACAATTCCCTGTAAATCTTCCAAAAGCCCCAATGTTAGGAAATCCCACAATCCTACATAAACCTTCGTTAAGAGACTTCCCCCTGAGTAGATCACAAAATCTAAATTATACATACCTTTCGAAACAGTATATGGCGTAATCGTTGTACCGGAATAATATTCGTATGTGTAGGGGGGAGTTATATCTACTACTGATTCCTCCACAACAATCTTGCTTTTGTCAGTATCACCAGCATATACATTTTGAAAACACCCCAGAAAAATTACAAATAAAAGAATTAAAATCTTATTCAGTCTCATCATTTATATTTCCCCCATACCCGACAGTATTTTATCTATCTTTTGATTCAGATTCACCTGTGAAAGTTTAGCTGCGTACACTATTCCACTCTTAATACTCTTGGCACTTGATGCCCCATGCCCTATAAAAACATTACCATTCACCCCCAAAAGTGTCGCTGCACCGTATTCACTCACATCTGTCTTCTTTCTAAACCCCTTAAGAGCTATCTTCATAAGTCCCCCAACAATAAAACCATACCACTTCGCTGTTATTTCTTGTTTCATCAGACTTGATAACGCTTTACTAGCAGCTTCTGACGATTTTAAAACCACATTTCCAGTAAAACCATCCGTCACCACTACATCAACATTCCCCAAAAATAGTTGGTACCCTTCAACATTACCTACAAACTCTTCTCCAAGTTTTTCTTTGAGAAGTTCCCTTGCTTTCCTCAACACCTCTGGACCTTTATAGTCCTCTTCTCCTATATTCAGTAGCCCAATTCTCACTTTGTACTTTCTTAACACATTTTCAACAAAAACTTTACCAAATATGGCAAAAAGCAAATAATCCCTTGGCTCAAGATCTATACTTGCCCCTACATCTAGAAATGTCCTGAAGCCATATATTGAAGGTATGACTGTGACTAATGCAGGTTTTGAAACTTTATCAAGTCTACCAAGTTTGAGAACTGAACTTATAACCACTGCGCCTGTATTACCTGGTGAGAAAAACCCCTGTATTTCCCCATTCTTTAACAGATCCAAAGCAACCATTATAGAGGAATCCTTCTTTCTTCTTGCAGCACTGAAAGGCTCATCAGTCATTTCAATTACTTCCGTTGCATTTACTATATCAAATTTCGCTTTCTTCAAAATCCTTTTGGGGTACTTCCTTAGAATTTCTTTTATTTCATCTTCCCTACCAACCATTACCACATGTATATCCCTCTTCTGCGATGCCTTTACACAACCTTTCACAGCCTCTTTTAAACCTTTTTCGGACCCCATTACATCCACACCTATCGATACCATACATCCTCCTAATATGCAATCTAATGATATATTCAGTTTATTTCAAAATTCAAATCCTTTTTTATCCTCTGTTTTCAATAAAAGGTAATTGAATCCATCAACAAGCGCCCGGAAACTCGCATCTATTATGTTCTCTGATACACCAATCGTAATGAATGTAGCGTCTTTATATTCAAACTCCGTCAGTACTCTTATCTTCGCTGCCGAACCTTCTTTTGGATTAACTATCCTCACTTTATAGTCAATAAGTTTTAATTTTGATATTTGTGGGAAAAATTTTTCTAGTGCCTTTCTAATTGCCTTATCTAATGCGTTCACCGGCCCATCTCCTTCATCAGCAGTTATCTCAAAATTATCTTTCACCTTCATCTTAACCAAAGCATCACTAACAAAACCATCTGGGCTCTTCAAAACATTCACTGTAAAGCTAATACAATCAAAAAATTCCTCCTTCCTACCAATGAGTTCCCTAACGAGTAACTCAAATGAAGCTTCAGCACTCTCAAAACTGTACCCATCATTTTCTAGTTCCTTAACTTTATTAAGGATATTTTTCATTGTATCTTCATCTGAGACTATATCACTTATCTCAGCAATATTCTTTATCTTCTCTACAATGTTACTTCTACCCGATTGTTCAGATATAAGAATCCTTCTGACATTACCTACCGTCTCTGGTTGGATATGTTCATAAGTTCTCGGCTCTTTCTGTACAGCATTTACATGCACTCCACCTTTGTGCGCAAAGGCACTGTTTCCAACGAAGGGTTGCCTATCATTTGGTACAATATTCGCAAGGTCATACACAAATGTTGAAATATCTTTCAGTTTTTTTAATTTCTCCCCCGTTATACCATTGAGTTTCTTCCTCATCTTTAGCATCAACGAAGGAATTATTGAAATCAAATTCGCATTACCACACCTTTCACCAAAACCATTTATTGTCCCCTGAACAAGAATTGCACCATTCTCCACCGCCTCAATTGAATTCGCAACTGCTAGTTCACTATCATTATGCGCATGGATGCCAAGAGGTGCTTTTATAACTTCCTTTACTTTTAATATTATCCCTCTGACCTCACTCGGTAGTGTCCCTCCATTAGTATCTGCTAGCGTTATATTGTCTGCTCCTCCCTTTACCGCTGCCTCTAAAGTTTTTAAAGCATAATCAGGATTATCTTTGAAACCATCAAAAAAATGCTCCGCATCGTATATAACTTCCCTACCATTGTCCTTAAGATATGCTATTGAATCATATATCATTTCAAGGTTCTTCTCTAGGCTTATATTGAAAACTTTGAAAACATGTAAGTCCCATGACTTACCAAATATCGTCACAACTGGGGTATCTGAATTTATCAATTCTTGAATATTTAAATCCTCTTGAACCCTATTTTTCGCATGCCTTGTACTCCCGAATGCTGCTATTTTCGTATGCTTTAGTTCTATTTTTTTAACCTCTTCGAAAAATGTTTTATCCTTTGGATTTGAAGAGGGCCACCCACCTTCTATGTAATCAACACCAAAATCATCCAAAAGCTTGGTCAAATTCAGCATGTCGGGGACTGAAAAATCAACACTCTCACCTTGCCTACCATCTCTCATCGTTGTATCATATATGTAGATTACATCTCCCACCATAAATACCTCACAAAAATTTACTCAATAATTTTGATAGATTCAATATTTAAATTGAAAAATTTTCAATTTTAATAAAACCATGTAATTCTATTGAAAAAACGAATTCCAATCGTAATTATAGATTAAAACTTCTTTGGGTAGTAAGTTGTTTGACTAACTATAAACACCCAATTCTTGAAACTGCTACAAGAGTACAGAGAAGCGAAGCTTCTCCGCAATAAGAATGGGTAGGCGGGTGGGGATGCTTAAAAGCATTTTTATTTGAATATTCTGGAAAGCGTAGAGAGGCAAAGCTTCTTGGAAGCAAAGCTTCTCTACAACAAATAGGGCGGGTGCTTCATAGCACTTTCTCATTCATATTTAAGCAATTTCTCTTACAAGGGTTAAGGGAGGTGTAACCTCCCTTATAACTTTAGGGTGGGAGGGTGGGACTACTTAAAGTAATGGTGCTAATTCTTAATAAAGAAAGAAGCAGGTCTAACCTGACAGGCCTAGCCTGTGACAGGTTTAATCTGAAACAGGCAATAGCCTGTTTTTCAACAAAATAAAACTATGTTTGAATAGGAGTATTTCAAAATTATAGAATTAACGAGGTGGATAACAAAGCTAATCCCAAACAATTCATATTGAGGATATTATCTAAAAATTACAAAACCGAGAGTGAGATTCGTAGTATTCTATACAAAAAGTTCGGCTTAAGTGACAATGAAATCAGCAAAATTATAGATGAAATCAAGAGTATGGGTTTAATCAATGATGAGTACTTTACGAAAAGTTTCATTGACTCACGAATAAATAAAGGTTATGGTAGCAGGTACATAAAAAGTAGGTTAAAGAGAAAAGGAATAGAAATCCAAGACAAAATAGATCCCAACATTGACAAGGTAGTGGAAATAGTAAAGCGAAGGTATAACAGAGAGATTGAAAGTAATGACACCACACAAAAGAAAAAAACAATAAGTAAGATTTACAACTTCCTCGCTTATAGAGGTTTTACAATCAGTGAAATAAAGGATATTATGAGAAAACTTTAGTTATAAACTGAAACCACACTTTACTAAACTTGAATTCGCAATGTCAGAATGGTATCACTTTATTGGCTCAAACGCCTTACCACCACCTTTGAAGAATTTTGTAAAGAACTCATAGTAGCTTAACCTAAGTGACTGTATCCCAACAATAAATCCTTCAAATCCTATTATAAAGAGGTGACCAGATACAATCACTATCAGAGCTAAGATATCACCAATAGTTGATCCCTTAAGTACCGATGCTATAGACGAAAAAGTTATAACAAGTGCTGTGTGATTTAGGGCAAAACCTGCTATTCTTATAAATGACACTGTGTTACTCACAAACGATATAAAAACCTCAAATATATTAAAAAACACAGACATAGATGAAACTTTTTGATGGTGGTGTTTTGCCTCCAATATCGCTTCTACAATGAACATCACAATTGCAATCAATATCCCCCACAGCATTATTGAACCATTGAATTTTGAATTTGCCAAGAAAACATAGATGGGATATATGATTAAAGATGAGTAAAGGATCAAACCTGCTATTCCGTAGTGACCAAATACAACTTCAACAAAATTCCTACCTCTTATGTTATTTATAATGCTAAGAACCAATCCCAATGTTATCACTACAGCACCTATAAGTATAGAAAACTTCATTATCTCCATAACATCGTGAAGTGGTGATAACCAAACATGTGGAATTATTTTTTCTTCTATTCCAAACACTGCACCATACATAACGCCAAAAAAAGCTGCCGATAAGCCCACTGCCATTCCAAGACCTGATATCACTCTAAAGTTTTTGAATTTCAAAAATAAGAGTAATGAAACAAAGAAAAGAACTAATCCCTGCCCTACATCACCAAACATCATCCCATAAAATATCACATAAAGAACCGAAAACACTATTGTGGGATCTATTTCAAAAAATTTTGGTATAGAGTAAAGCCTCACAAGGGACTCAAATGGGAATAAAAATTTTGGATTACTAAACTTTGTTGGTATCACAACACTTTTATCTTCCTTAATAACTTCATCTGCTTCTTTAAATTCTAATACATACACTCCATGTGTTGATTTTTCTACAATTTCTTCTAGCTCTCTTCTACTCTTCTCGGGTACCCACCCTGAGAAAAGCAAAAACTTTTTAGATTTAATTGACGAATTCTTTATTTTAAGCGATACATTATTAAACCACAAAGCGGCATAAAGTTTCAAAATTTCTTCAGTAGTACTCTCTTTCAGTTTTTCTAGTACACTTTTGAGCTTCTTTTTTTCTGTCTCTGCTTCTCTAATTTTCTCTTCTACTTCTTCAATGTTTATTTCTTCTTTCAATATCTCTTTTAACTCTATTTGTTTAACAAATGAAGCTGACAATTTCAAAATCTCTTGTTTGTAATTTTCTGGAACAACCAAAAGAAATACAGATATATTGCCAAGTTCCTCAACTTTTTGTACAAAAGAAGGTATATTTGATAAAGATTTTTGTATTGAATGTGATTCGTACTTAGGTAGTGCCACAACAACGATAAAGAGCTTTTCACCTTTTATATCTTTAGTTATAGATTCTATCTGATTTTTTATACTGTATCTAACTTTCTTGAATCTTAAATCAAACTCTTCCTTTTCAAAGTGGTCTATCATGTCATTTAGTGAGTAAAATTCATTTTCTATCCTTTTTAGCCTTGAATCTATCTCCTCAACATTTATTGCTTCCCTTTTCTCTAATGTTCCCCTTATCAAGTTTTCAGGTACTCCTATATTTGATACGAGTTTATCTAGCCTCAATTTTATGTTACCAATCCTCTCCGCTAACTTTTCCTGCTCATCTAATTTTTTCTCTATTGCTTTCAATTTTTCAGCATCTTTTATTCTCACATTCTTCACCTCAAATTCACCGAATTTCATCAATGAATTTGAGAGATCCTTCAAATAACTCTCCGTTGTAAGGATATGTACTTCTAACATTTTTTCAGGGAAAAACATAAATCCTCCTAAAGCACAACAAGAGACCTCATTTTATTGATTGAAAATCCCTCCATTAATGCTCCAACCATTGATAAATAGTTTCTAGAATCTATCTCCCTTAAAATCAGTATTGCTATTATGGATGATGGACTTAATGGGAAACCAATGACAATACTTTTGCATTTTTCCTTTAATAAAACATCTCTAAACTTCAAAATATCATCAAGTTCACTTATCACAAATGTTGATGGAACGATTTTGTTATCAATGCACTTTTTTATAAATTCCTCTTTACCATCACCTATGAATGTATCTGCTAGTATTTCAACTTTACTTGAAAGGAAGGTTAATCTTTGTATGATATCCTCAACACTTTTACCACTCAAATACTTAAGTTTTGCAAGTGAAAGAAGTATATCATAAAACGCTTTCTCCAACACCAAATCTCTTAACACAGAATCAACACCTTGGTACCTCTTTAGAAGGTTGGAGTAATAAGTTATACTCGTCTCTAACGAAAGTTCTTGTATACTTGCTAAACTCATAGTTCTTACCAAATCCTTAAGGCGCCTACTTGAGATTTTGTGATGCTCCAATAACCTATAGTAGTTCTCCCTTATTTTTTGCACAGATGTTTCATTGAGAAGCAATTTAAAATCTACCACAGTGTGGTAGTCAAAGAGAAATATATCATTACCAAGATAACCATTTAACCTTGCTTTCAGCAAGGTATTAAAATTATAAAATTCATAATACAACATGTATGCTTCTATGAGTTCACTAACGAATTGATCCCTAGCCAAAGAAACAAATTTTTTAGCGACATTTATGGGGATGTTCATCGCATATTTCTGCACTTCATTTATGCTAATTTTTTGTCCTTCGTATTTGGATATCACCTTCTCTATCTCATCACCACTAACCGATGTCATCATAGAAAACAACTCAGGAGTTGTTATCTTGCTAAACTCATGCCTTATTGGGTAGGCCAACATAGCCATCTGAGTCTCATAAGCCATAATGAAATTATTATCATCACAAAGCATTACTTTCAATATAATTAGAAGATTTCCCAAACACTCCACTCAATTACTTTGCTAGGAAAATCTACATACTTTTCAGCAAAAGCGCTTGAGAGTCCAGAGAAAGCAAAACATTTCAAACGCGAGGCATTTTGAATGCGAGGCATTTCAAATGCGAAGCATTTCAAATATAAGGCATTCTCAATACAGAACATTCTCAATGCTGAGCGTCTCTTCAACAAATAGGGATAGAATTAACAATCGTTTACAGGGTTAAATTCGTTACATAATTGGGTGGTGTGCTAAATAGCACCTTGTGCTTCATAGCACCTTGTGCTTCATAGCACCTTGTGCTTTATAGCACTTGTGTTTTAAGCACTTAATTGAAAGTGTACTATAAGCACCTTTTAGCAGTCCCGCCCACCCACCCTAATTAGTTGAAGAGAGGCTTTGCCTCCAAGAGGCTTTGCCTCTCTTCACTCTTCAGTCTTCAGTGCATAATATCTACTTCATTCCTGAAAGAAAAAAATGCTTACGGGGTTAACTTCGTTACCTAATTGGGCGGGGTGCTTAACAGCACCGTGTGCTTAATAGCACCCTGTGCTAAAATAGCACATTTTTGATTTTAGTGCTTCCATCCTTCTAATAAGGGAACATAATGAAACGATAGAAGATAGGTACCTAAAGGTTCCTTTACAAAAAGGCTTCTTTACGAATAAACAGATTCAACAAATATCCTTTCTATTGCAGTAGATGCTTTAGTTATCTCAAGCGGCAAAAATCCACCTTCAAAGAGTTTTCTAATAACAACCTCCCTCAACTCACTATCTTTCAATGAAGAAATGATAACCCTAAGTGAATTACCTTCGTAAGATACATCAAAAACACCATCTATCTCCTTGAGAGAATAGACAACATCTGACGCTGGCTTATTCAATGAAATCAAGTATTCTACCTTATCCTCAAATGATAAGGTGACTTCATTGACTATCTTACCTTTGTTTATTATCAGCGCCCTTTCACATATAGCGTTAACCTCTTGCAAAATATGAGTTGAAAGTATTATAGTCCTCTTCTCTGTTTTTGCTAACTGTTTTATAACCTCCCTTACTTCTATAATTTGGATGGGATCAAGTCCGACTGTAGGCTCATCAAGAATAAGAAGATTAGGATTATGTATTATAGATTGAGCTATCCCAACCCTCTGCTTGTAACCCTTTGATAAATGCCCTATAAGAAAATCACTCTTATCTTTGAGACCAACAAGGTCTATAATCTCATCTACTCTATTATTAATTTTTTCAGGGCTAACCCCCTTTATGAGGCCAACAAAATTTAAATATTCTCTAACTGATAATTCAGGATACAAAGGCGGCTGTTCAGGTAAATAACCTATAATTTTTTTTATCTCCATTTGGTTCTCAATGTTATCGTATCCAAAAACTTCAACCTTACCATAAGTCTGTTCCATGAAACCCGTTATTATTCTCATCGTAGTAGTCTTACCTGCTCCATTAGGTCCCAAGAATCCAACTATCTCACCTTCCTTAACTTCAAACGAAACCTTGTCCAAAACCTTAAAATCCCCAAAATATTTTTCAACATCAACAAGTTTTATAGCCACAGACATAAAACCACCTTGATTAAGTAGTGTTAAGTAGTTAACATCAAAATTTCAACTTTAATGTATATCACCCCAACTTTTACCAAACTTGTAATCAACAACTAGTGGAACTTTGAGAGTAACGGCATTCTCTAATGTGTCTCTTATCACGAATTCATACCTATTAACATCACCTTCAGGAATTTCAACAAGCATTTCATCATGAACCTGTAAAAGTAACTTGACGGTTGTACCTTTAATATTCTCATAAAGTTTTAGCATCGCTATTTTAACTATGTCCGCAGCACTACCTTGAATAGGTGTGTTTATTGCTATCCTCTCACTCTTGTTAAGAGTTATTTGTGTCTTATTGTACACTCTACCCTTCAACTCTGGTATATACCTAACTCTACCAAATATCGTTTCAACATAACCATTCTTATTGACAAACTCAAGAGTTTTTAAAATGTACTCTTTTATTCCCTTGTAAGTCTCAAAATATCTGTTTATTATCTCACTAGCCTCAGAATTTGATATCTTGAGTTGTTTTGATAGCCCGTAAGGGCTAATACCATAAACTATACCAAAGTTTATAGTCTTACCTATTCTCCTCATATCAGGTGTAACTTCCTGAGGATTGACACCCAAAACCATTGAAGCTGTAATCGTGTGTATATCCTCATTATTAACAAACTGCTCTATCAAAACCTTATCTTCCGAAACATGTGCCAAAACCCTAAGCTCTATCTGCGAATAGTCAAAACTACCTAAAAGATACCCCTCCTCAGAAATAAAAGCATGCCTTATCTTCTTTCCTATCTCATCCCTAATAGGGATGTTCTGAAGGTTAGGATTACTAGAGGACAACCTACCCGTAGCCGTAACTGTTTGATTAAACGATGTATGAACCCTACCTGTAGATTTCACAATCATATTAGGTAACTCATCAATGTATGTTGATTTTAACTTCGTTAAGGTTCTGTACTTTATTAAGTACTTCGCTATTTCGTAATTTTCGCTCAACTCTTCTAAAACATCTTCACTCGTTGAATAACCAGTCTTTGTCTTCTCAATCGGCTCAATTTTAAGTTTTTCAAAGAGTATGTATGATAATTGTTTCGGTGAATTTATATTAAAAACCTCACCAGCAAGATTGAATATCTCATTAGTTGTAGATTTTATTTCGCTGTCTAATTCTTTACTCAAATTTTTTAAAAATTCGGTATCAATTTTGATACCGTTCATCTCCATTTCAGCAAGAACATTTATAAGAGGTATCTCAATCTCAAAAAGCAGTTTCTCAAGTTTTGGGTTAGCACTGATTTTTTCTTTAAAAATCCCGTATAACCTCAATGTAATATCAGCATCTTCAGAAGCATAGTTAAGAACACTCTCAATAGGTGCATCAAGCAAAGTTAAAGATTTATTTAAATCTTTTCTAGTGACATCTTCATAACGAACTTTTGTATACCCCAAGTACTGCTCAGCTAACTTGTCAAGGTTGTGTTGCTGAATTTCGGGCTGGAGTAGATAAGAAGCTATCATCGTATCAAAGTAAATGTTTTTCAAATTTATTCCATACCTTCTAAAAACGATATACTCATACTTTATGTTGTGCCCTATCTTTTTTATCTCATCAGATTCACAAATCTCTTTGATAAAAGAAAAAATTTCTTCATCAGAAACAGTTTTTTGAACTTTGTGAAGTATCGGGATATAATAACCTTCTCCTTCTTCTACCGCTAATGCAACACCTATCAACCTACACTCCATGAAATGCTTTTCGTCAGTTTCAATGTCTATTGAAACTAATTTTTTTTCTCTTATTTTCGCTAAAAGTTCATTTAATTCACTTTGCGTAGTAATTAACTTGTAATTCCCTTTATGAGGTATAACCTCCTGAGTTATAAACTCTTGAGTTATAAACTCTTGAGGTTTAGATTCATTAGATTTAACTTCATAGAATAAAGAGCCTTGGGGTGAAGAAGTAGAAGGTTTGAATAATGTTCCTCCTTCTGGTTGAATTTCTTTGATTATTGATTTAAAACCGTGGTAACTTAATATTTCCAAAACCTCAGGTTTTTTAAAGTTTTCTAGTGAAAACCTATTAGGTTTTATATCAACATCTGTTATGATGAGTTTGACAAGTTCTTTACTAAGAAAAGCGCTATTTTTGTCATTTAATAATTTTTCTTTAATTGTTGTTGATTCGTTGTCTAGGTTATTATAAATGTTTTCTAAAGTTTTGTACTTTGAGATGAGATAACTAGCGGTTTTTTCACCTATACCTTTAACGCCGGGTACATTATCAACAGTATCACCCACTAGTGCCAAATAATCAACTATGTGTTCCGGCTCAAAACCGTATTCGTTTATAAAAGAATTTCTATCGACAATATTGTACTCTGACTTTGAAGGAGAGAAAGAAATTATTTTGACATTATTGTTTGTGAGTAGTTGTATTAAATCTTTATCACCGGAAACTACAAATATTTCATATTCGTTAGAGTACTTTTTGACAATTGAAGCGATTATATCATCAGATTCAAGCCCAGGAATGCTTATACAATCTATATCAGAAGTTTTTAGAATTTTTATAACTTCTTCAAGCTGAAATTTTAAATCATCTGGTGCTTTTTGCCTAGTCATTTTATACTCATTGTACATTTTAAATCTATTTGTTTGTTCTCTAGGGCCATCAAGAGAAAAGACTGCAAGGTTAAATTTAAAATCCTTGTAAAGCATGAAAAGAGTTCTAAGAGTTGAGAATATACCTGATGTTATTTCACCTTTGGAGTTTCTAAGATGCCGGCCAGAAAAAGCAAAAAATCCTCTGTAAACGATATTACTTGTGTCGAAGATGAAGAGTCTATTCATTTATGAATTCTTTAATAATGTTCACAACGATTTCAAATAATTCCAATAAGCCAACTAAATTTTTGTATGCGGATTTACCATTTTACATACTCAAGTAGTTTTAAAACAATTTCCTCAAAAGATATACCAGCGGATTTAGCCATTGCGGGGATATCACTAGTCTCTGTCATACCTGGTATTGTATTTACCTCTAGGAAATAAGGTAATCCATCCTCTTGGGAGATTATCGCATCAAACCTTACTATACCTCTGCAATTTAAGGTTTTAAAAGCTAACTTTGTGTAGTCTATAACTTTTTCCTCTTGCTCCTTTGTTATCTCAGCAGGAATTATGAAATCAGTCATTCCTTTAGTGTACTTAGCTTCATAATCATAAAACTCCTTTTTTGGTCTCAGTTCCATTATTGGTAATATCGTTGTATTCTCCCCTTCGCCAATTATACCTATTGTTATTTCTGTACCGATTATAGCCTTCTCAGCAAAAGAATTTGGATGCCTTCTTAAATAATTCCTAAGTTTTCCTTTAAGTTGATCTTCTTCTCTTATTATCTCAACTCCAACGCTAGAACCTTCATCTACCGGCTTGAGCACAACAGGCAACCCAAGCGAAATGATATCAGAGAAAGATTTATCAGGATTTGATGGGGTAAGGGAAACATAATTAGCGGTAGGAATACCTTTGGATTTAAGCAACTCCTTTGTTATAATCTTATTCATACCTATAGCACTTGTTAAAACATCACAACCGGTATAAGGTATTCCGAGCAATTCAAGAACTCCCTGTATAACACCATCCTCTCCATACTTACCATGTAACATTATAACGGCAACATCCACATTCTCTTTAACAAGTTTTCTCGCTATGTTAGCGTCAACATCCATCTTAGTGACTTTAAACCCGAGATTAATCAAAGCATTATAAACATTTTCACCGGATCTTATAGATACCTCTCTTTCTGACGACAATCCTCCCATTAGCACTGCGATGTTTTTTGATTTGTAAAACTCTATCAAATCTCTGTATTTAGTTTTAACCTCACTCATATACTTTATTATTATTAAAGAACAAAGCAAGTGTATACAATTTTTAGCAATTCTGTTGAAAAAATTTTGTGTTTAAAACACTTGTGTTGATAACACTTGTGTTGATAACACTTGTGTAGTATTTTCATTTGTTTTGGAAGGTTAGAGAGTGTATTATTTCATCTTTTAGATTCTCAATATTTTCCCCAGTCAGCGCTGAGATATACAAAAACTTTGGTTTTGGTTTTATGATCTTTGAGAGTGATAGTTCAAGAAATTCCCTATCAATTTTCTCTTTGTTTGTTACAAGATCAATCTTGTTGAATGTGACGATTCTTATTCTTTTTGGTAGTTCCTTTTTGTACTTTTTTAGTTCACTCAGTAGCATTTTCGCTTGATTTATTGGGTCATTTACTATTTCTAACACAAGTATCAAAAATTTAGTTCTCTCAATGTGTTTTAAAAACTCCAATCCTAATCCTACTCCTTCGTGTGCATCTTCAATTATTCCGGGCATATCTGCAATTATTATTTTTTTATCTTGGTATCCCATTACACCTAGTACAGGGTCCTTTGTTGTGAATGGATAATCAGCTATTTTAGGGGTTGCTCTTGTGAGTTTACTTATTATTGATGACTTACCCACATTGGGCAATCCTATAAGGCCAACATCTGCTATTATTTTTAGATCCAAGATTATCTCCTTTTCTTCTCCCACCTCTCCCTTAGTCGCATGTGTTGGTGTTTGGTTTGTTGGTCCCCTAAAGTGCCAATTCCCAAGTCCACCTTTTCCACCCTTTGCTAGTACAAATCTTTCAACTTCTGCCGTATCACATATTACTTTACCATTTTCAGCATCAATTACCAATGTGCCTTTTGGCACTTCTATTACAATATCTTTGCCATCTGCTCCATGCATTTTATCCCCTTTGCCATCTTGCCCATTCTGTGCTTTGAATACTTGGCCATCAACAATGTGTGATAAAGTCGATAAATTGTGGTTTACTACAACTACACAATCTCCTCCCCTTCCACCGTCTCCCCCATCAGGTCCACCTTTTGGCACATACTTTTCTCTCCTAAATGACACACAACCATTTCCACCTTTACCTGCTATTACTTTTATTCTCACAATATCCTTAAACATACCTTTATATTTTGACAGAAATAAGTTCTTTAAAGAAATTTACTAAAAATATCAATTTAGTAGGTCAAACCTGCTTCTTTATTAAGAACTAGCATCATTACTTTAAGTATCCCCACCTTATTTTACGAAGAGAGGCGAAGCCTCTTGGAGGCGGAGCCTCTCTTCACTCTTCAGTCTAAATAAAAAGGTGATATTCAGCACCCCTCCCACCTTTAAAGTGATTTACCTGTTTAGGTATTCAGAGTTGATTATTATACTATAATGCTATACAACGATTTCCTCTTCTGGGGATCTCGCAACGATAATTTCGCCTTGCTCTTCTAGTTTCCTTATGATACTAACTATCTTTTGTTGTGCCTCTTCAACATCTTTCAATCTCACAGGTCCCATGTACTCCATATCTTCCTTAAGCATTTGAGAAGCGCGTTTACTCATATTCCTAAATATCTTCTCTTGCACTTCTGGATCGGTATGCTTGAGAGCTTTGGCAAGATCTTGCTGATCAATGTGTCTAAGCAATTTTTGAATGGATCTATCATCAAGCAATACTATATCTTCAAAGACAAACATTCTTTTCTTTATCTCTTCCGTTAGTTCTGGGTCATCCTCTTCAAGAGCTTCAATAATATTCTTTTCTGTTTGTCTATCGGAGTTATTAAGTATCTGAACGACGGTATCAATACCACCAACTTGCGTATAATCCTCACTAGCAAGAGTTGAAAGTTTTCTTTCAAGTATTCTCTCTACTTCTCTAAGAACATCAGGAGTAGTTCTATCCATCAATGCTATTCTTTTGGCTATGTCTGGTTGGACTTCTTCAGGTAAAGCGGAAAGTATAGTTGCAGCTTTTCTCGCATCAAGGAAAGATAAGATAAGAGCAACAACTTGAGGATGTTCATTTTGTATAAAGTTAACAAGGTGCTGAGGATCAGCACGTCTTATAAAATCAAAAGGCTTAACTTGCAACGATGAAGTGAGTCTATTAATTATATCAACAGCTCTTTGAGTACCCAGTGCCCTCTCTAGTACTTCCCTTGCGTAGTCAACACCACCAAGCGTAATAAACTCTTGAGCCATCATAAGCTCTTGGAATTCAGCCAAAACTTTGTCTCTCTCCTCAGGTTCCACCTTATCAGTTCTTGCTATCTCAAATGTGAGTTCCTCAACTTCATCTTCCTTAAGATGCTTGAAAACTTCTGCTGAAACTTCCGGGCCAACAGTTATTAAAAATATCGCTGCTTTACGCCTACCTGTCAAAACTTTCTGCTGTTTTTTATCTTTCTTTTGCTGACTAATAGCCTGCTGAACATCAGACTTTTTTGCTCCCCCTCCCCCTTTTTCCTCTTCGGCCATAGGCAACTCCTAAAAATAGTATATCAATATGAAACTAAAAAGTCAAATTTTTTCCTCAATTTTATTTAATTCTTCAAAGATGAGAGTAGTTTTTTCAGGATTTCCATTTCATCTTCATCAGCAACAGGTTCCAACTCATTAGGTGGTAGATTAAGTCCCTTTTCTGCTATTTTCCTCGCTTCCTCCTTTTCACCAATACCTATAAGAAACTCAGCATAAAACCTATAAGACATTCTATTATCATACTTTATTGCTTCTTCAAAATCCTTTTGAGCCTTTTTCCTGTCTCCTATACTAACAGGCCACCCCGGAGCTTTCTGGTAAACCCTAGCCCTGACAGCATAAGCAGAACCATTTCTAAACTTTGGATCTAAATTTATGACTTTTGTCATCTCATCAACTATAGGACCAGCCAAGAATAAACTATTCATTATACCAGTAGCCTCAGCCCAAGAACCATAAGCAACACCTAAATAATAATGCCCTTCAACTCCATTCGCGTTGACCTTTGTAGCAAACAAAGCCGCATCTTTCGCTTCTTCAAATATCTTCTTTTTTGCCTCTACATCTTTAACAAAGTAATTACCAAAAAACCTAGCAATAGCCGCAAACTCCCATGCTGATTCATAATTTTTCTCAGAAAGATAGCCAGATTTATAGGTTTCGTACGCCTTTTTAGATTCTTGATAGTTAGTAAGCGGCTTGAATATATCAATAGCAAATCCATACCCACTAAACAAAACAAAAGAAATAAAAGAAACAAGCAAAAATATATACCGCATAACATTTCCTCCTCATAAGTATGATATTCATCAAAAGACAAAATTTCAACAAATTTGAGGCTGTTTCAAAATTCTGTTTCGTAATTTGTACAATTAATCTATAGGATACTTTTTGGGCAAAATCTATAGTGAAGAGAGGCTATAATATCTACTTAAAGGGGTAACTTCGTTACTTAATTGGTTGGGTTGCTTCATAGCACTTCTTAAAAAGGATCTATGAAGGTGTTGGAAGGCTTCGCATCGGAGATGCTTCGCCTTCCAACGATAAAATGGGTGAGTGGGTGCTTAAAGCACGCGGTGCTTAAAGCACGCGGTGCTTAAAGCACTTTCTTATTCATATTTAACAATTTCTCTTACAAGGGTTAAGGGAGGTGTAACCTCCCTTATAACTTTAGGGTGGGAGGGTGAGGGTGCTTCATAGCACCTTCTAATTAAAAGGAGAAGCAGGCCTAGCCTGTGTCAGGCCTAGCCTGTTTTTCAACACAATTTACTTTACTAGAAAGATGGCAATTGATTAGATTATCATTAAGTTAAGGAGGGTAAAATGGGAAGTTTAATTGCATTGATCGCGATTTTTGCTGGAGCTGGAATATACTTTTTCATGCTCTTCAGGGCTATAGTCTCAAAGAAGAAAGAATCTGTCAAGAAAGCCATCATATTAGGTACGGTAATACTCGTTCTGAGCTTTGTTGTTTTGGGACTATTCTCATCTAATGTTTTTGCTCAGGAAGTAGCAAACAAAGAATCCGCTAAAGCTGATCCTCTAGCATTAGGATTAAAATACATAGGTGCAGCACTAGCAGTAGGAATAGCAGCAGTTGGTGCAGGTATTGCCGTTGGCCCTATTGGCGTCTCCGCGATATCCGTTATCGCTGAAAAGCCCGAAATGCTTGGTACAAGTTTGATTTTCATAGGGCTAGCAGAAGGAATAGCAATATACGGTATAGCAATAGCAGTCTTGATCATGTTTGTAATATAAATTTATCAAGATAAGGGGTAAATACCCCCTTATCTGTTAAAAACTAATTATCCCCTCTTAGATTTGTGAAGGAGAGAGTTTTGGCATTTCTTAATTTGATCAAATACTAGTATTTGATTATAATTATCTTTAGTTATGTCAAATCCATTACTTGAAGAGATAATAGAAGAAGAATTAGAAAAAGCCGTTGAGGTCAAGGACAAGGAAGCATTAAAAAGATATATTTTAAAGTATTCCTTTTCTATATCTATATGTTGAAAGGTTAAATCTCTCGCAAACATCAAGTATCTTCTTTATCTTCTCTAATTTATTTTTGTCTCCTTGCGCTTCTTGTATTAACTTACTTATTCCTTTAGGCGATTCAAGGAAATCATAAAGTTTATTTTCTATTTCTCTCCTATTGTATACCCCTATTCCCACCTGTGAAACAAAATCAGTTATCTTAACTATATCTTCACATCCAGATTCACCATTAGAAGATATCACTTCATCTACCTTCCTGTCAAGGAAGGTATAAAGGCTTTTCTCAAGATTATTCATAGGAATTTTTAAATCATTATCTCTAGAAATTTTTATTACCTTAAGAAGATAAACAGTATCCATTCCCTTACCATTCAAAAGTTGATCAGATTGCTTATCTATGTACTCTTTAAAAAGATAGGATATCAAAACTTTTTCTTCATCTGGCAATTTAACACCAAGCAAAGAATAATTTTCTATAACCTTGATATAATCTGAAATATCAAAGTCGGTATTTATTCTCAGTGATTTAAATTGTTTTTCAAACAATTTGTACAATATAGCCTCTCTTACCTCATACTTTAGATCCAACAATGTGTATCCTCCTGCAAACCAATCATTGAAAAACTTTTTTACTTTTACAAAATCCAAATCCTTTATAACCCCTTCAATGTATGTTTCGAAGCCATCATATATGTGTTCTTTTGTATATATGTGTAACTCACCTGTTGAGTATGAAATAAATATGTAATATATATAATTATTTTTCTCTAAAGTTACATTATTTATTACTTTAATTACACCACCCAACACTTCAAACCCATCCGATGTAAAAACTGAACTCTTTTCAGGTACAATTGTGTAATAATAATAATTCTCACTTTTCTGTAGATTCTTTTCACCCAACAAATACTTGTACAATACAAATTGAGCAACTACTCTATCAGGAGTAAATTTATACTTTTCTATCCAATTCTCAAATATCCACCTACCATCGTTAAACTGTGCTATATTACTCTTCGCCTTACTCAGTATTTCAAGAAATCTATTTTTTACCTCAGGCCTTATATGATCCTCAAGCAAATAAAATATATAAGAGGCATACCTCATAACTTGAACGGTCTCAATCCCAGATATATCCGCAAAAAACCAACCACAACTTGTGTACATAAGCATCTCATTATACAGTGCTTCTAAAAACTTAAGAACTGTTTCTCTCTGATCTTTTGTCAATTCCTGTACTTTATGGCTACTCAAAAAATCCTCAATGTGTTTCTCCCATTGATTCGGCGTCAAAGAAGAACGAATGAAGACCAAATCTATGTAATCATTCCTAGATTTCCATATATCTTTCAAGTACGAACCAATTGTGACTTCAGCCAATGAATAAAGCTCATCTCTAAGATAATCAAACGCATTCCTTAATGGCTCTCTCCATGCCTGATTCCAACCGGGCTGACTACCTGTAGTACATCCACAATCCCTATACCATCTATCAACTCCATGCGCACAACTCCATGAAGTACCCAAACTATTATGTCCCTTCTTGAGTATAACCTCCTGAGTAGGTTTGATTATATCTATAACATTAGCAAAGTTAGTAAAATTGAATACTTTCTCAATTTCATTCGTAGTTACCAAGTAAGACAAGCACATGTCCCCAAATGGTTCATGATGGCCATAAACTTCCCCGTCAGTTGCTATTGATAAAAATACTTTTTGACTATTTATGTTAGCAACCTGTGATAAAATAGCCGACTTAAACCCCTCGGCACTTCTCAAAAGATGATTAAAACTAACTGCATGAGACAAATAACCATTATAGAAAAATACCACAATTTCACCATTCGGCTCTTTCAAAATGTATGGCTTAGAAAAATCTATATCACCCTTTGAAACATCAACCCAGTTTTGACCTACTTTAACCTTCTCAACTTGATGAGGTGATAGTATCACAAACTTTATTCCATAATCTATTAAAAACTGTACAACTATATCATTAACTGCTGCCTCAGGCAACCACATACCTTCTGATGTCCTACCGAACCTCTTCTCAAAGTCCCTTAATCCCCATTCTATCTGAGTTATCTTATCCCTATCAGAGGCTAAAGGAAGTATCATGTGATTGTACGCCTGCGCTATGGCATTACCATGCCCGTTATTTCTATTCCTACTATTGTAATCAGCTTCTAATATTTTTTCATAAACTTTTTTATGGTATTTTTCGAGGTAAACTAAAAGCGTAGGACCAAAATTGAAGCTTATATACTCATAATTATTAACAATTCTCTCAATTTTACCAAAACCGTTTAAAACTCTAGAAAAAACCATTGATCTATAACATTCATCTGTTATCCTTTCATTCCAATCATGCCAAGGGTAAGCCGAATCCTGTAAATCAATTTCACCAGTATAAGGATCCTCCCTAGGCGGTTGATAGAAGTGACCATGAATTACAAGGTAAACCTCCTTTTGCTGCATTCGTTAACCTCCAAATTCACATTATGATTACACATTCACTTTGTTTATTTCAAGTTTTTATATTTGAGTCACAAAAATTCTCCTCATTCTCCTCGTACATTGAAAGTACCAAAAATTAAGAAATGTTTCTGACTTTTAATAAAAGTCCATAAACAGATTTTGTTGAAAAACAGGCTATTGCCTGTGTCAGGTTATACCTGTTTTATTTCTTTTATAAGAAATTAATTCTAGTAATTTCCCACCCTCCCTTACCCCTTGAATAAATTAAGAAGGTGCTGTAAGTAACTAATTGAGAAAGTGCTATTAAGCACCCAACTTGCATGTTCTATTAGAAAGGTACTTTTAAGCATAAAGTGCTTTAAGCACACCCCACCCAATTAAGTACAGAATTCAATAAACAAGAAATTTGGAGAAACATCTAAAATTTACGATAATAATTGTTATGGACAAGCCAGTAAAATTGATCCTTCTTTTCGCAATTCTCACCTTACCCATTGCCTCTTATTCTGAAACTTTGACACCTGAAGAAGTCGTAAGTAATGTTATCGTAAATTTTTTGAAAAAAGATTTCTCAAATATCTTGAATTATACTGAACTCAACGAAAAGAAAAGAGTTGAGATGATGATTTCAGACTATTTATCCGGAAGCAAATCCATCATAGATAGTGAGATTTCAAACCTCAAGGAATACAAAACAATTGAGACTTATTATGAAAATGACTTCGCTGTAGTTAGGGTTGAGTGGAAATTAAGGGGCAAAGCTCAAGACATTAAGAATATCAAGGAATACGAAACTAAGAGGTACATAATGTACCTCTTAAAAAAATTTGATAATCAGTGGAAAGTTATATCTAAGAAGGTAGAAATCTAAAAGTTTATTTCCTCTATTTTCTTACCTATGTTTTTTGATAGATTAGATTCAAAATTATCTTTGCTACTGCTTGTTATGTTGAATGATTCGGAATTTAGCAAGTTACCACTTTCATCATAAATTTCAACAGTTACAGATGAAATTACCCTCACAACTTTCTCATCACCACCAAAGTCTACATTCTTTTCAATAGGTTCTGAAACTTTTACTAAAACAAGATTTGAATTTTTTACAAATTTTGAGAAATCATCGTATGTATCACCCGAAACCTCTTTGGACATCTGCACACTAGAAGTTTTGTATCCTTTTTTAATTACATAGCTAGAGAGAGAGGACGAAAGTTTTTTGTCGTAATAATACTTCCCATCCTTTTCTACAAGCGCTATTATAGCTGCCTTTTGTGACTTTGCCATACTCATGTACCAGCTCGCTTCCGCAAAAATCAATCTTGTTTTACCAATGAGCTTTGATGCATCCCTCCTAGTATCCTGATTTATACTTGCTAATCCCGAAAAATCAATATTTGGGAATGCCCTTATCGTCAATTTTTTGTTTTCAAACCTCAAAACTTTGTTTACGCTACATATAGCCATACCATCTTCACCAGTTGTTCCTGATGTACTTATATCAGCACCACCTTCCACTACCCTAAATATAAGATTCACATCTTTTACAGGTATCTTATTACCTTCGGTGTTATAAAATACCCCAAATTTTACCTCTCCTGCATCACCTACAGTTACATTTTTATTATTCCCACCAACCACCTCAACCGAAACCCTAGACAGAATATCATCTATTTTCTTTATTATCTCTGGATAGTTCATTTTCCTTTCTTCAACATCAAGTGAATTTTTTGCAGCAATGGTATACGATATAACAGCATTTATCAATTTACCTTCTTTAGCATAGTTGTCACCTTCTTCTATAAATTTGTCAACTGACCTAATCATGTCCTTGTAAATTTGCTCTATTCTTGCTCTTTCCTCATTTATTTTGCTTTCGGGATACTTCGTAAGTAGGTATACTATATAATTCCCTGATTTATCTTGAAACGAATATTCACTTTCTGGAGTTGGTACAAATATCCTAGCCTTACCTTTTGTACTAACCTCAGAGCTCAATTTATTCACAACTTCAACATTTGATTCGTCTGATGTTATCAACATCTCTTTCTTTGCCTCACTCGTTATTTCAACAAGAATACTCTCGACAACTTTAGATTTTATATCCTCAATCGCTTTATTCCTAGCAACTACCTTATCCTTATCAATCCCCATCCCAACATAATAAACATTACTCCCTTTTTTGAATGTAGGAGTTGACACCCAATCAGGCACACTTTGTGCATAGATTATGCCAAAAAATACAAAAACAACAGCTAAACTACTTATTAAAGTCTTCAATAATTTTTTCATAGTACCTCCAAAAAATAAAAAAGGGGCGTGAGCCCCTTTGTAAATTAATATTGTTCACTCATCTTGTTTATTAGATCATCCATCTTCTTCTTTGCTTGCTCTGGTATGTCTGGCTTCTGCTGCTTTGTTTCCTGCCATGCACCTGTCAGCAACTGATTATAGGTATTCAAATCCATCTTATACCTTATTGCGTAGCTATAGTACCTATCTCTTGGTGAATCACCAATATATTCCTGAAGTTCTGCCCAATACTCATTAACAGGTAAAAGTCCTGTAACTTTCACATTTTTCGCCAATAAGCCAATAGCACCTTGGATATACTGAGCATAGGTATCCTGATCACCTTCAAAGACTTTAGCAGCTTCAGAAGTTACAAGTGATTGAATTGCCTCGGCAACTCTAGCATTAACATTAAATTTCGCGTTGTCCTTCGCCAAGTTAAGGTTCTTCTGCCTCTCAATTATCACGAAGTAAACGACTTTTTTACCATTTTCATCTGTGCCATACTGGAGCATGTTGCCCTGCAATGCCGTCATAACCCATTCCGGCAGAGGCATTGTAGTCCCTGTAAAGGCACTTTGCTGATCTTGAATTATCTCGTACCTAACCTTTGATGGCTGAGGTTGCGGACCTGCTGGTTTTGCGGGTTCCTGCTGCTTTGGGCCTGGACACCCAAACAACACCAAACTAAGCATCACAATCGTTGATGCAAAAATAAGAATGTTTTTTCTCATATCTCCCTCCTTTATAAGTAATATAAATTATAAATACAAAAATTTCAAAATCAACATCAAAATTTGAATAACAAAATTTTAATTCTTAAATTTATAATTCATAAATCAAGACTTCATAGTAGATTGGAGGTAAGATGAGGGATGTTCAGTCCGACAAAGATTTGAGAGGCAAAGATATTGATAAAGTTGGTGTTAAGGGGGTTAAGTACCCCATTGTCTTACTTGACAAAGAGAAGAAAATCCAACATACGATAGCGGAAATTGATATGTATGTATTCTTACCGCATAACTACAGAGGTACTCACATGAGTAGGTTCTTGGAAGTTATTAACACACACAGGAGAGAAATATCCATTGAGAAACTTAAGGATGTACTCATAGATCTCAAGAAGAAACTTAATTCTAAACGAGCAGAAATCCATCTGAGATTTCCTTACTTCATTGAGAAGAAGTCCCCAATCACCCATAATTATGGGCTAAATCATTATGATATTTACTTTAAGGGAATATGTGAAGAGGAATACGATTTTACCCTGACTGTATCGGCTTTGGGAATGTCCCTTTGTCCGTGCTCAAAGGAAATAAGTAAGTACAATGCACACAATCAAAGAGTCAATGTGTCTGTTTCTGTCAAAATGAATAAAATCGTCTGGATAGAGGAAATAGTGGATATAATAGAGAAAAATGTTTCATCACCTTTGTATGTTGTTTTGAAGAGAGAAGATGAGAAATTTGTTACGGAGCACTCTTATGAAAACCCTAAATTTGTAGAAGACATAGTTCGTGATATCGCCATAGGTCTTGATAATCACCACAATGTTACATGGTATTCTGTTGAGGCTGAAAGCTTTGAAAGTATACACCCATTTAACGCATACGCATACATAGAAAAAAAGTAGGGATAATCAACACTAATAAAAACATTAATTTCATAATAGGAGTTCTATTTCTTTCGCAAGTTTATGAATACTTGGTACATCGCTATTGTTGCTGCACTTGAAGCATTTAGTGAATCTATCTTGTTTGTTGTAGGAATTTTTACTAGATGATCACACTTCTCCTTTGTCAATTTTCGCAGTCCCTCACCTTCTGATCCAATAACTATCCCTACTTTATCACCATGTTTTGCTTGAGTCATTTCTATAGTAGCATTGGCATCTAATCCTATTATTGTATAATTGCTCTCCTTTAATATCTCTATCGTTCTATTGAGGTTCACCACTCTACATGGGTATGTATGAAATATTGCGCCTGAAGACACTTTTATCACCGAAGAAGTTATTTCAGTATTCCTATCCTTTGGTATAACTATCCCGTAAAAATTAAAAAGTACAGCACTCCTTATCATTGCTCCTAAATTGTTCGGATCCTGAATTGAATCACAAAGCAACACATTAAACCCATTATCTACAAGGTACTCTAAATCAAAGTACTTAAGCCTAATATCGCAAATTACTCCTTGGTGATGAGTTGTTTTTGAGATATTCTCAATACTTCTCTTGTCTAAAGTTCTTATTTTCACCCCTACCCCTTTTGCCTTTTCTAAAAGTTCATCCAACCTCTTGTTTTTACTTTCTTTATCAAATATTATTTCATTCACATCTTTTATATATTCTGACCTTAAAAGCTCATCTACAACATTTATACCGTATATTATCATATTGGTTAAGGTTAAACGCTAAAACTACCTTTTTTCCATTTTATACGAAGACTATTCCAAAATTCTGCTCTGTAATTTGTACAATTAATCTATCTGCCCTTTTCACTGTTAATTCTGAACATGAGTGTTAGAAAAGGATTACAGCCTTCGTCATTCCGAGCGTTAGTAATGGTTTCTATCCTTTAGGTCATTCCAAGCTAAGCGAGGAATCTCAAGGAGATTGTTCACCTCGTTCAGAGGGATTCTTCGCTTTGATTAGAGGAATTCTGCTGAAAAAATCTTGTGTTTAATAGCACCTTGTGCTTGTATCACCTGTGCTTAAAACACTCTTGAATTAATAATCACTTACAGGGTTAGGGGATACGAAGCATCTCCGATGCCAAGCATCTCCGATGCGAAGCATCTTTGATGCGAAGTATCCCTTAAATAATTGGGCGGGTGGGAATTGCTTAAAGCAATGTACTAAATAGCACTTAGCTGAATAGACCATTCTCAATGAAAAACATACGGGGTGCCGAATAGCACTTTGTGCTGAATAGCACTTTGTGCTTACAGCACAAATTACTTTTAGTGGTCCCGCCCACCCACCCTAAAATTCTAGGGGAGGCTATCGCCTCCCTTAACCCTTGTAAAAAGCACTATTAGAACTAGTGCTTTCAGAACAATAAGTAGCATCATCTAACCCTATTTTATCAAGAGAGGCGAAGCCTCTCTTCACTCTTCAGTGCACAATACTTACTTTCTTCCTGAAAAAATTGCTTACGGGATTAACTTCGTTACTTAATTGGGGAGGATTAGGTGTGTACTTTATAGCACTCTATTAATAATCAAGGACTTATAAAGGTGTTGGAAGGTGAAATACTCCAACGACAAAATGGGTGAGTGGGAGTGCTTAAAGCACACGGTGCTTAAAGCACACGGTGCTTAAAGCACTTTTTTACTTATGTTTAAGCAATTTCTCTTACAAGGGTTAAGGGATGCGGAGCATCCCTTACTTAATTGGGTGGGGGGGTGGGGGATTGCTAAAATTGATTCCTTACGAAAGAAATAAAACAGGCCAAGCCTGTGAATTTTTTAACAAAATCTCTCAATGGGATTCTTCACCCCGTTCGAGAGATTCTTCACTTCGTTCAGAATGACAGAGGAAGAGATAGAATGACGGGGAGATGGGCAGAATGATGAGGAATAATCAAATTTGGGAGCACCCTTTATAATGGAAAATAAGGAGTTTAGATAATAGATAATTTAGCTAATATTAGTAATTTTTTTTAATTTTTCATTTTTACTCAATTTTTATTAAAATATAAAAAAATTTTTAGGGGGTTATATGAAAAAGATAGGAATACTTACTGGTGGAGGTGATGCACCTGGTTTGAATGGTGTTATAAAGGGTGCATACCTTAGGATAAAAAGAGACTTGCCAAATGTTGAAATGATAGGCTTACTTGAAGGATGGAAGGGGCTACTTGAAAAGAAGTACATTGTCCTAAAAGATGAAGATGTAAAAGAAATTCACAAAGAGGGTGGCACAATTCTTGGTTCTTCTAGAACAAATCCTTATAAGAGCGAAGAAACAATTAAAAAGGCACATCAATCATTCAAAGAGCTTGGATTGGATGCTCTTATAGCAGTTGGTGGTGAAGACACTCTTGGTGCTGCAAATAAACTAGCTAAAGACGGTTTCCCAGTTGTAGGCGCTCCAAAAACTATTGATAACGATCTCAATGTCACTGACTACACCTTCGGATTTGATACTGCCGTCAATATAGCAATGGAAGCCATTGATAGGTTGCACACAACAGCGAAATCTCACAGAAGAGTAATGGTTGTTGAGATAATGGGTAGACATGCTGGTTGGATAACTTTATGGGCTGGTACAGCAGGTGGTGCTCATATAATACTTTTACCTGAAGAAACGACAAAACTCACAGATATTGCCGAATTTGTCAAGAAGAGAAAAGAAAAGGGCGAACTCTACACACTTATAGCCGTTTCTGAGGGTGCTATATTTGATACCGGCGGGGTATCCAATTTCGTATTTGAAGATGCCAAGGTTGATGAATTCGGTCATGTTAGGTTAGGTGGAATCGCTAAGCAATTGGCTAAATACATTGAAGAAGTAACAGGTATTGAAAGTAGGTATGTTGTTCTTGGCCATATCCAAAGAGGTGGAAGTCCAACGGCATTTGATAGAGTGCTATCACTAAGATTCGGTATCAATGTCGGTGAGCTCGTATTGAGAAAGGAATGGGGGAAAATGGTTGCATTGAGAGGCACTGAAATAGTCGCCGTATCTCTTGAAGAAGCGGTGCAAGAGCTTAAGACCGTACCTCATAAAATAATCAACGAATTGAAAAGCATATTATAAATTAACGGAGAGGAGACCTCTCCGTTAAAAAAATTAAATCTTCAATTTTTAGAAGGTGCTCACTGCCTTGTCCAAGAATTGTTCGTAGAGAAATTTTAGTTCTTTTATTTTGTTTTCTACTTCTGCGGTTGAGTTTTCAGAAAACAGCTTTTCTATATTTTCTTTAAGTTCAACTATCTCATTGTAAAGGTCCACATCTAACTCTTTCATTTTGGGTAATTTAGGTTCTATAGTTGACAAGATCATGTTGTATCTAGTCCTTAAGATTCCTATCCTCCTTATTTCTTCATCTCTAGCTCTGTTCTTTTGGCTTTCCTCTAGTATTTTATTCACTTCCTCTTCACTAAGAATCATTCTGTCTTTTATCTCAACTTTTTGTGAGGCACCAGTTGAGAAATCAACTGCTGAAACTTTAAGTATTCCATCAATATCTATCTCAAAAGTCACCTCTATTCTCGGTTCACCTTTTTTAGCCTTCCTTATTCCCTTAAGTTCAAATTTACCCAACGATATGTTATCTTTTGCTAGAGATCTCTCACCTTGTAATACATGTATCTCTACCGATTCCTGATTATCAACCACTGTTGTGAAAACTTTACTTGCTGACGATGGTATTGGGGTATTTCTGTTGATTATTGGTATAAATATTCCATTTTCTATTTCTACTCCCAATGACAAAGGAGTTACATCCACTAAAGCTATACCTTTTATTTCTCCTGCGACTATACCTGCCTGTATCGCAGCACCAAGCGCCACCACTTCTTCTGGGTCTATCATTGGCTCAGATTCAATACCAAGAGATGTCTCAACTCTTCTTTTTATGTAAGGTATCCTTGTTGAACCGCCAACCAAAAGCAAATGGTCTATCTTTTCCCTAGTGAGTCCCGCATCCTGTATAGTCTTATTCAGAAGATCAATAGTTTGGTCTACAAAAGGTGCTATCACTTTATTGAGTTGTTCCCTAGTCAATGTAAATGATAAATGTTTAATGGTACTCTCTGTAGCACTAACAAACGGCACAATAACTTCTATACTTTCTTCATCTGAAAGTAATATCTTTGCTTTTTCTACCTCTTCATACAGTTTTTGAAGTATCAATCTATCAGAAGATATGTCTATCCCCTCCTTTTTTTTGTATTCTTCTATTATTAATTCCGCTATTGCCCTGTCAAAATCATCCCCTCCTAGAGTATTATTCCCCGAAGTTGCCACTACTTCAAAGACACCGTCGCTATAATTCAGTATAGAAACATCAAATGTACCACCTCCCAAGTCGTAGACAACTATATTTTGGTCCTTCTCTATTTTATTTAGACCATACGCTATTGCCGCCGCAGTAGGTTCGTTTATTATCCTCACAACATTCATACCTGCCAACCTACACGCATTTTTTAAAGCACTTCTCTGAAGATCAGAAAAATACGCCGGTACAGTGATCACAACATCATTCACCACATCTCCTAGATAATACTCCGCAATTTCCTTGAGCCTCGAAAGTATTATTGAAGCTATTTCCTCAGGAGAGTACTCCTTATTATTTATGAAAAACCTATGATCCGTACCTAAATATCTCTTAACAGATTTCACAACATTATTTGTGTCAATGAATAACCTACTCTTAGCACTTTCTCCTACTATCGGTGTACCATCTGGCAATATTGCAACAATAGAAGGAATCGTCTTTTTACCATGTTTGTCAATTACTATCTTCGGTTCCTCTCCATCAAGGTAACCTATCGCACATTTACTCGTTCCGAAATCTATACCAATCATACCTCCCTCCCATCTGTAATGTTCGGAAAACAGAAAATTTCGTTAAAAATTACTATCTTTGAAGTACCACAACTGAAAAACCTATAAATTGTTCAAATATACAATTTCAATATCCAATGTTTCTGAATCTAGAAACATAAATGATGGGTTACCATAAAGCCATCCGCAAAGCTCACCAGGATTTATTACTAGAGTATTACCAATTCTTTTGTTATCAATTTGATGAGTATGTCCATAAATTATCACATCAAAATCGCCAGATTTTGCTAGTTCCTCAATAAATGCAGGTTCGTGCATAAGTGCAATTCTAATGTTATCAATCTTGATCTTTATGGGTTGTACTCCAATTCTCTCCTCATAAAACTTTTTCAACATCACCCTATCACCATCGTTATTACCAAAAACACCATACATGTTACCTTTAAATTGTCCAAGGACACGCCAAGTAAAAGGTGACACAAAATCACCAGCATGGATTATATATTTACAATCTTTACTCTCAGCAACTTTCATTGCCTTTTTTAAATTTTCTAAATGGTCATGAGAATCAGACATCACTGCGATAAGCATACAAAACCTCAGATCAGTTGTCTCTCACAAATTCTCCATTCTCCTTAACAAAAAGCTTCCCTTCCTTTATGTGCGCCAATTTGTTGGAGAATTTTATAACATCTATACGGTGGGTAATGAATATTATCCCTACATTCATCTCTTTGTTTATTGTTTCAAGAAGTTTTACTATTTCAAGTGCATTTTTCTCATCTAAGTTTGCTGTAGGCTCATCAGCAAAGATATACTTCGGATTCATTACCAATGCTCTAGCAAGTGCTATTCTTTGCTTTTGTCCACCTGAAAGAATCCTTACATCTGAGTGAGTGTAATCTTCCATACCTACATACCTTAATATTTCCTTTGCCCTTTCCTTGTACTTTGATATACTACCACCAGCTAAATACACAGGCATCAGAATGTTATCCATAACAGATATGCTCTCAATGAGTTCAAAGGTCTGAAAAACGAAGCCTATATTTTTATTCCTAAAACTCGATATAAAGTTATCCTTAAATAGATTAGGCTTAATCCCATCATAAACAATGTAGCCATCGGAAGGGTTCTCTATACCTGCGATTATTTTTATAAGGGTAGTCTTACCACAGCCAGATTCACCAGTTAAAGAAATGAAATCCCCTTCCTCCAAAGCAAAATTCACATCTTCAAAAACAACCTTCTTCGTATTGTTTGAATAAAAGTATTTTGACAAATTTACAACTTCGATCATCAAAAAACTACTTTCTTATACCTAACTCTTTCTCTCTAAGAATTGTTTTCAGCAAACTTATGAGTCTTCTTGTATTTCTTATCTTCATAGGGTTATCTGGCATCTTGACAGTTTTCTTAACGATCATACCATAATATTCACTTTCATACTTAGCTATTTCCTTTTTAAGTTGTTCAATCGTCAAAGAAGTGTAGTTATTCTTTACTTTCTTTGAAAAGGCCATAATTACCCTCCTAGAATATGGATTCCCTTTTTACCAACTTTATCTTTATACCAATCTTAGCAGATATTTTCTTAGCAATTACCTTTGAAAAATTCTCATCGACACCTATCCATTCAAACAAAATCTTCCCCCTTCTCGTAGGTGCCTCCCAGTGATCAACATCAGATTTACCTTTACCCATCCTTGTTTCAAGAGGTCTTTTGGTGTACGACATATCAGGGAAAACTCTGATCCAATATTTACCTGTTTTGGGCATACTTCTTGATAAAAGAACCCTCACAGTTTCTATTTGCCTATCTGTTAAGAAAGTTGGCTCTTCTGCTATCACTCCATATTCACCAAACGATACTTTTGTATCGTTTGAAATTCCTTTAACTTTAATTCTATGTGGTTTCCTAAACTTTGGCGTTGCGGGACTTAGTAAAGCCATATAACACCTCCTTATTCATAAATCCAAACCTTAACCCCCACTATTCCGACTGTGCTGTGGGCTTCCGCAAATCCATAACTTATTTTTGTAGTCAAGGTGCTCAAGGGGATAGTACCAAATTTAACTTCCTCTGATCTAGCAATATCAGCACCTCCCAATCTTCCCGAACACCTTATTTTCACACCTTTTGCGCCCAAATCAACAGCTCTCTGCAATGCCTTTCTCATTGCTCTCTTGTAAGGCATTCTCATTTCTATCTGCCTTGCAATGTTTTCAGCAACGATCTGAGCATCTAACTCAGGCCTCTTTACCTCTACAACAGAAATATTTATCTCCCTATCTTGAAGTCCAAGACTCTTCCTTACTTCTTCCTCAAGTAATTTTATTTCAGTACCTTTTTTACCTATTATCACTCCAGGCTGAGAAGTGTACACGATTATGCTAATTCTAGAGGCAAACCTTGAAATTTCAATTTTTGAAATTCCCGAGAACCTATACCTGTTATTAATAAAATTTCTTATCCTTGCATCTTCTATAATGTTGTTTATCTGCTCTCCCCTGCTAGATGCAATCCAATTTGACAACCACTTTTCAGAAATACCCAACCTTAAACCAAACGGATGAACCTTTTGTCCCATAATTCCTCCTAATTTTTCACCGAGATAACTTCATCTGAAACAACAACATACAAACTAGAGAACCTTCTTCTTATAACATCAGCACTCCCTCTAGCTCTAGGCATAACTCTCCTAAGCGAAAACGATTGATTGACAACTATATCTTTAACAATAACTTCATTCATCTTTGCCTTCGAACCTTTATTGTTAACAAGATTTGCGTAAGCAGATCTCAAAACTTTAGAAAGCAACTTTGCCCCTTTGTGAGGTAAAGTATCCAAGTACTCTAAAACTAGATCTAACTTCCTTCCCCTAACCACATTTATAAACCTAACCATCTTCTTTTGAGAAATCTTCAGGTAATTTGCTCTACAAATAGATTCCATAAATACCTCCTACTCCTTAGCCACCTCAGCCTTCTTGCCACCATGTGCTCTGAAAATTCTAGTTGGCGCAAACTCACCAAGTTTATGCCCCACCATCTGATCAGTAACATAAACCGGAACAAATGTTTTGCCATTATAAACTGAAATAGTAAGACCAACCATTTCAGGAATTATCGTAGATCTTCTAGACCAAGTTTTTATCGGAGTTCTCTCCCTCTTTTCTATCATTTCCAAAACCTTCTCGTACAAACTTTTATCAATAAACGGCCCCTTTTTTATAGACCTAGGCATAAAACAAAAAACCTCCACTAACCAATGTAGAGATATTTTAAACATGAATTCCATTTTCTTTCAAGAAAGAAAGATTATGTTGAAAACAGGCTTAGCCTGACACAGGTTAAACTTGTCAGGTTATACCTGATTCTTTATTAAAAATCAGCACAAATACTTTAAGCAATTTCCCACCCACCCGCCCAATTTTATGGAGAGGGTTACACCCCCTCTCCACTCCCTAGAGCAATTTGAATAAAAAGTGTAAAAATATTTAATTAAGAAGGTGCTATTAAGCACCCCACCCAATTAAGTAAGGGATACGAAGCATCTCCGATGCCAAGCATCACCGATGCCAAGCATCCCTTAACCCTGTAAGCACTTCTTCTTTCGAAGGAAGTAAGTATTGTTCACTGAAGACTGAAGAGTACTGAAGAGTGAAGAGAGGCTCTGCCTCTCTTCGTAAAGTAAGGGTGGGCGGGCG